>Ga0194077_1233_pt1 | contig 13796 bp, 14 predicted proteins | sample LauGreSuBDMM15SN_2_FD_133647 | JGI IMG/M metagenome (GOLD analysis project Ga0194077, IMG submission 133647) | reverse complement strand
GCCTCCCGGTATTTGCCAAACAAGGCAATGCCGTCATAGCCAAAACCGATCAGGGGCGGATGGGTTTTGTTCAGATAGTCAGTGTCGTTGTACAAGGCCAGGCTCAAGGTGACAGCGCTGGTGGCGACGTTGCTGCTGCCATCGGTGATGGTCATGGTGGCCACATATGCGCCCGCCACATCGGCGATGAAGCCGGGGTTGGCGGCGGTGGTGTTGGTGATTGACGCGTTACTGCTTGAGGGTTTGGACGTCAATGCCCATGAATAGGTAAAGGCACTGCTGCTGACCACGTCACCACGCAACACCGCTGTCATGCTCACATTGGTGGAGTTGCTCACCGCCGCACTCACGCTGGCGGGCACGCCAGGGTTGAGCTTGTCGGCCACCGTGGGTGTGCCGTTGAAAAACATCCAGTTGGCCGAGGCGGTCTCCAGCCCCACGATGCGCTTGAGCACGCTGATGGCGTCGGACAACTCCACCTTGCCATTGCCGTCCACATCGGCGGCGTAGGCTTGATAGGCGCTCAAAGCCGCACCGCCCGCATTCACATCCAGGCCCACGATCATTTTGAGGATGGCAATCGCGTCGGTCAGGTCCACCGCCTTGGCCGCCACGGCAGATGAGGTGGTGGAAACTTCAATGGCCGAGGGAACAGCCTGCACCTGCAACACCGCTGCCGGTGAGGTGTTGATGTCAGATGCGGCCTGATTGCCACCCCCGCCACCGCAGGCTGTCAATGTGGCCAGCAATGCCAGGGAAGAGAGGGAGTGGCGCATGGATCTTTTCCTTGGGTGCGAAATTTAAATTCAACCCAAGTACTTTAATCGACATTTTCTAAAACAATGACATTAAATTGATATTGTTTGATTATTGGCTTTATCAAAGCTGCCATGCAGACAGGGTCTGATTTCACTGGCTTGGGGCCTTGTGCAGCTGGGCCGAGCTGTGGAAAATGTTTCCATCGGTGACCAGCAGTTCCAAGGCACCACGGACCACATCCGTCATCCAGGGGAATTGCATGAACGAGTCACCAAATTCTGTTTCACACCCCAACGCTGTCTCGGCCCCTCATCAGCCGGACTTGACCAAAGCCCGCCATGGCTTGGCCCACCCGGTTCTGCAGTTGATGATCCAACACCAGCGGATCCATCCAACCCAAGTCCAGTCCTTGTTGAGCGATGCGGCGCCCATGGTGTTGGCCTGTGTGCGCAGCGGTTTGATTGATGCGGTGGCCTTGTGTCGCTTGCTGGCCAACGCCTACAAATTGCCTTGGCTGGATTTGGAGGAGATCAACCCGCGCAAAGTCCCCAGGCAGATGGTGGACGCGGCGCGTTGTCGCCAGCATTGGGCCATGCCGATTGAGCGCAAAGACAACGCCGTGGTGGTGGCCATTGCCGACCCTTCAGATACCGTGGCGCGGCAAAGCATGGAGCAGGCTTTGCGCACCAAAGTGCAGTGGGTGGTGGCCAATGTCGATCAGCTCGAGCGCATGTTGGATTTTTATCACCCGGCCTCAGCGGTCCTGATGGTGAGCGAAAAAACACCCGCAGAGTCCGAGGACGATGGCAATGCCGTGGCCTATTGGCAGCGCATCTTGGCGCAGGCGGTGGCCTGGCGGGCGTCTGACATCCACATCGAGCCGCTGGAGAACGGCTTTCAAGTGCGCTTGCGGGTGGATGGTTTGCTGCGCCCCTTGCCTGGTGCACCGGCAGATTTGCGCTTGCGCCTGCTGTCGCACATCAAGGTGCTGGCCCAAATGGACATTGCCGAAAAACGCCTGCCCCAAGACGGTCGCATCGGCGCGGTGGTGCAAGCGCGGCGTTTTGATTTGCGGGTCAGCTCCTTGCCCACTTTGCATGGCGAAAAGTTGGTGGTGCGCCTGCTGGGTGAACAACAGCGACCCGCCTTGGCTGCTTTGGGCTATGAGGCCGATGATTTGGCGCACCTGAAACACGCCCTGGGCCGAACCGGCGGCATGATCATCGTCACCGGCCCCACGGGGTCTGGCAAAACCCTGTCTTTGTACGCCTGCTTGGACGTGCTCAACCAAAACCATGTGAACATTGCCAGCATCGAAGACCCATGCGAAATGGTGGTTCCAGGCATCAATCAAGTGAATGTGAATGAGCGCGCAGGGCTGGACTTTGCCACAGGCCTGCGTGCATTTTTGCGCCAAGACCCCGATGTATTGATGGTCGGCGAAATTCGCGACCGCACCACCGCAGGCATTGCCTTGCAAGCGGCGCAAACCGGGCACTTGGTGTTGACCACTTTGCACACCAACGACGCCCCAGGTGTGCTTTACAGATTGATGCACATGGGCGTGGAGGCGTTTCAATTGGCCGCCAGTGTCCACCTGGTCACCGCCCAACGCTTGGTGCGGCGCTTGTGCCCGCATTGCAAACAGCCCAGCACGTGGGGCGCAGAGTTTGATCGACTGGGTTTGGGACCAGCGGCCTTGTCCCAGGCAGGCTTTGCCAGCGCACCTCAGCCAGACCAGCCCATTTACAAACCCTTGGGTTGTGGTCAATGCATGGAAGGCTTCATGGGGCGGGTGGGTATTTTTCAAGTCATGCCCGTCAGCCCGGCGATGGCTTCCTTGCTGGTGCAAGAAAAAGACCTCCACACCCTGACCGCTCAGGCCCAGCGAGAGGGCATGCGCACCTTGCGCCAAGCCGGTTGGCTCAAAGTGTCCAGCGGCCTCACGGCGGTTCAAGAGGTCTTGGGGGCCACCCATGTTTAGACCCATCACCCAGACCTCACAGTCTCATGAAAGTCAGCATTGGTTTGCTTGGACTGGCCGGGATGCGCAGGGGCAAGACCAAAGCGGCCAAATGCGCGCCCTGGACCGCGCTGACGTCCAAACGCATTTGCACGCGCAACGCATTCGGCCCATTCGCATCCAACGCATGCGTCGCCCCCAGGCCCCGGGAAAAGCCCATACCAAAGAGGTGGCCCGCTTCACCCGTCAATTGGCCACCTTGGTGCAAGCCGGCATCCCTTTGCTGAGCGCCTTGAAACTGCTGGACACCGCCACAGAGCATCCAGGCATGCGCGCCATTGCGCAAGATGTGATGGGCCAGGTAGAGATCGGCGTCAGCTTGCACCAAGCCATGCAAGCTCACGCCTGCTTTGGCCCGGTTTATTTGGGCATGGTGGCTGCAGCCGAGGCGTCGGGCCAGTTGGATGTGATCTTGGGCGAACTGGCACAAAGTTTGGAAAGCGAATTGGGTCTGCGCGAGGCCTTGAAATCGGCCCTGACCTATCCCTTGGCCGTGCTGGTGCTGTCGGGCTTGGTGCTGGGCGTGATGCTGGCCTGGGTGGTACCCGCCTTTGAAAGTATTTTTGCCTCGATGGGCGCAGAGTTGCCCGCCCCCACCCGAATGGTGCTGTCCTTGAGCCGCTGGTGGGTGGCCAACGGTTGGGCCCTGGCCGCAGCGGTCACCGCCGTGGCACTGGGGCTGAGGCATTGGCTGCACCACCACCCCCGGGGTCAATGGGCCCAGGCGCAAATGGCTTTGGCCTGGCCGATATGGGGTGAGCTGGTTCAACTCGCTTGTGTGTCGCGCTGGGCCCGCACACTGTCGAGCTTGATGCAAGCCGGCGTGTCCTTGCCCGAGGCACTGGACATCAGCGCGCAGGCCAGCGGCAACCTTTGTTACGAAAGAAGTTTGGGCAAGGTGCGCTCGGATGTGATGACCGGCACCGCCTTGGCCCATGCGCTGGAACTCGGCACCCCTGTGACCGCCTCGGGCTGGGACACAGGGTTGAAACGACCCTTGTTCTCGCCCCAAGTGGTGCAAATGGTGGCGGTGGGCGAAGCCTCTGGACGCTTGGATGAAATGCTCATGCAAGTGGCACGCATGCACGAAGCACAGGTGCAATGGTTGCAAAAAAGGATCAGCGTGCTGATGGAGCCCACGGTGATGGTGGTTTTGGGCCTGCTGATTGGCGGCTTGGTGACTGCCCTGTACTTGCCGATTTTTCAGCTCGGCCAAGTGCTGTGAGGGCCTGCATTAGACTGCGCCCATGGACAAAGTGTGGCGCATTGGTTTGACGGGCGGCATTGGCAGTGGCAAAAGCACCGCCGCCAAAGTGCTGGCCCAACTGGGCGCCGCCGTGATCGATGCCGATGCCATGGCCCGCTCGGTCACTGCCCCGGGTGGCCCTGCCATCGCCCCATTGCGCGCAGCCTTTGGCGAAGCGGTGCTGGACGCCCAAGGCGGGCTGGACCGACAACGCATGCGCGAACTGGCTTTCGCCGATGCCGAGGTCAAAAAACAATTGGAAGCCATCGTCCACCCCTTGGTCAAACACGCCATTGACCAACAAGCGCAATCGGCCCTGGCGGCCGGCGCACGGGTGCTGGTGTTTGACATTCCCTTGTTGGTCGAGTCCGGGCGTTGGCGCAACCAGGTCGATGGGGTGCTGGTGATCGATTGCAGCACCGACACCCAAATCGCCCGGGTGCAAGCACGCAATGGCTGGCCGCGTGAACAAATCCTCGCCGTGATTCAAGCCCAAGCCACCCGGGAGCAGCGGCAGGCCGCTGCGGATTGGCTGATCCTGAATGATGGCTTGGGGCTGGATGCTTTTGAGGCCGCAGTGGCCCATTTGGCCCAGCAATGGGGATTGCCCGCGCCAGCGCTGGACACGCGATGACGGAAATGCATCGGCCCGACTGAATCTGGGGGCCCAGGGGTCCGTCAAACACCCTCGGACAAGGTTATGATTGCGCTCGGAACAAACGCGCAGTGATCCTCTACGAGCACCCCTTCAACGAAAGAGTCCGCACCTATTTGCGGCTGGAGCATTTGTTCCATCGTTTTGACGAATTGATCACCCGTGAGCCCGCCGTTGACCATCACTTTGCCCTGACCAGCTTGTTTGAATTGGTGGATGTGGGTGGTCGGCCCGACCTCAAAACCGAGGTGCTCAAAGACCTCGAAAAAAATCGCCAACAGTTTTTATCTTATCGGGGCAACCCCTCGGTGTCTGAAGCGGCCCTGAACGAAATCATTGCCGAACTCGATGTGCACCTGGAGTTGCTCAAGTCGGTGTCGGGGCGCATCGGTCAATCGGTCAGCGACAACGAATGGCTGTCCAGTTTGCGCAACCGCTCCAGCATCCCAGGCGGCACCTGCGGCTTTGACCTGCCCTTCTACCATGCATGGCAGCAACACCCCAGCGCACAACGCTGCCAAGACCTGCGCCAATGGGGCGAGAGCCTGCGCCCGCTGCAAAACGCCGTCAACTTGTTGCTGCGTTTGTTGCGCGACAACGGCATGACCCAAAAAGTGGTGGCCGCTGCGGGTCAGTTTCAGCAAGCGCTGCCCCAAGGCCGCTTTCAATTGATGCGCTTGCGCTTGGATGCGCAACACGGCCTGATCCCAGAAATCAGTGGCAACCGCTTGATGATTTGGGTGCGCATGATGAAGGCCGATGAAGCCGGTCGCATGCAAGCGAGCAACCAAGATGTCACCTTCGAGGTGGCCTTGTGCGTTTGAGCCCGCCAACGGCGCATTGACACAGGTATTCCGGCAAACATTCGGTCACAGCATGGGGATGGAATCACGCACCGTCAGATGCCCGGGATGCAGCGGGGACAGTTTGTATGGCCCTTCCAACCCTTACCGGCCTTTTTGTTCAAAGGCCTGCAAAAACCACGACTTTGGGGCCTGGGCCAGCGAGCAGCACCGCCTGCCTGATGACACCCCCAGCGATGATTTCGACAACCCCAGCAAGCTGCCCACCCCGCCCCTGCCCCAGTGAAACCGGGTTCGCTCACCTATTCTTGGTGGGTGGGACCGGTGTGAGATCGCTCCAGGGCCAACCACTCCAGCACAGGCAACGTGCCAGGCAAAACCGGGGTGACTTGCACCGGCAAGGTTTGCCACGCAAATTCTTGGCCTTCACGCATGTGCATCTCGCCTTCCCAAGCTGAGACTTTGCAAAAGTTGAGCTGAACCCATGCATGGGGGTAGTCCACTTGGGTGCTGCGCCAAGGATCGACCTGGCTGATGCGAATGCCCAATTCTTCCTCGAGCTCCCGGCCCAAGGCCTGCGCCACACTTTCACCGGCTTCCAGTTTGCCGCCGGGGAACTCCCAGTAACCGGCGTAGACCTTGCCGGGCGGACGAGAGGTCAGCAAAAAACGACCATCGGTTTTGATGAGCACGCCCACGGCCACTTGCACCAAAGGCCTGTCTGGCCCACCTTGGCGCGGCAAGGTCCCATCGGCCACCATGGGTGGGCTCACGCCGCGCTGCGCCCGACGTGTTGCCCCGCAAAGTCGCGGGCAAATTGGTGCGCCACGCGCCCACTGCGCGAACCGCGCTCAAGGGCCCAGACCAAGGCCAGGGGACGGGCCGCCTCAAACAGGGCTGGCGATACGCCCAATGCAGACAACCACTGGTTGACGATGGTGAGGTATTCGTCTTGGGTGAAAGGATAAAAACTCACCCATAAACCAAAACGCTCGGAAAGGGAGATTTTTTCTTCGATCACCTCACCAGGGTGCACCTCGCCATCATCGGTGTGGGTGTAGGAGAGGTTGTCCTTCATGTACTCGGGCAGCAAATGGCGGCGGTTGCTGGTGGCGTAAATCAGCACATTGGGGGATGCCGCCGAGACCGTGCCATCCAGGATGGACTTGAGCGCTTTGTAGCCGGATTCGCCATCTTCAAAACTCAGGTCATCGCAATAGATGATGAACTTTTCAGGCCGCGCAGCCACCAAGTCCATGATGTCCGGCAAATCGGTGAGGTCAGCTTTGTCGACCTCGATCAGGCGCAGACCTTGGGGCGCATAGTGGTTCAAGCAGGCCTTGATCAGGGAGGACTTGCCGGTGCCACGAGCCCCTGTGAGCAGCACGTTGTTGGCCGATAAACCTTGCACAAATTGCTCTGTGTTTTGTTGTATTTTTTCTTTTTGTGGGTCGATTTCCTTGAGGTCTTCAAGTCGCAAAGGGGCCACATGCGCCACCGGCTCCAAGGCGCCGTGCCCACTGGCTCGCTTGCGGTAACGAAAGGCCACACTGGCCGTCCAATCGGGCGCACTCAAGGGGCGCGGCAAGACCAACTCGACCCGGTCCATCAAGGCGTGCAAACGCTCCACCAGGACATCCAATTTATCGTTCATGAAAATGCGCTCGTAAAAACCTGCAAGCTGCAGGCGGTCAACTTCTGTAATCGGCGTTGATGGTGACGTACTCGTGGCTGAAGTCACACGTCCACACGGTATCGCTGGCCTGTCCGCGACCGAGCAGCACCCGCACCGTGATTTCGGATTGCTGCATGATGCGCTGCCCATCGGCCTCTTGGTAGCTGGGGCTGCGCCCCCCATTCAAGGCCACTTGCACATCGTCCAAGTACAAATCGATGTGCGCCTGGTCCAAGTCAGCGATACCGGCATAACCCACGGCCGCCAAGATGCGGCCCAGGTTGGGGTCGCTGGCAAAGAATGCCGTTTTGACCAGAGGCGAATGGGCAATGGCATAAGCCACCTGGCGACATTCGGCGGCATCGCGCCCCCCCTCTACCGTGACGGTGATGAACTTGGTGGCCCCTTCGCCATCGCGCACGATGGCCTGTGCCAATTGGCGCGACACCTGCATCAACGCATGGCGCAAAGTTTGACCATCGGTGCCAGCCCAATCGGTGATGGCCGGGTGCTTGGCCTGTTGGGTGGCCATCACGATGAAGGAGTCGTTGGTCGATGTATCGCCATCCACAGTGATGCGGTTGAACGAAGCCTCGGCCAAGTCGTGTGCCAGTGCATCCATCAAACCGGGCGCAATGCAGGCATCGGTGGCCACAAAACCGAGCATGGTGGCCATGTTGGGGCGGATCATGCCCGCACCCTTGCTGATGCCCGTGATGTTCACAGGAACGCCCGACAGCGTGACCTGCACCGAAAAGGCCTTGGCCACCGTGTCGGTGGTCATGATGCCGTGGGAGGCCTGCAACCAGTGGTCAGCTTGAGCCGCCGCAATGGCCGCGGGCAAACCGGCGACGATGCGCTCGTGCGGCAGCGGCTCCATGATCACACCAGTGGAAAACGGCAACACCTGTTGCGGGCTGATGTAGAGTTGCTCGGCCAAAGCCGCACATACCGCTTGGGCATGCAACAGGCCTGGTGCGCCTGTGCCTGCATTGGCCACACCGGTGTTGATCACCAGCGCACGAATGGCTTGCCCGCTGGCCAAGTGCGCTCGGCACAACTGCACGGGCGCTGCACAAAAGCGGTTTTGGGTGAACACACCGGCCACCACAGCGCCCGGATCGAGCAAAAAAACAGTCAGGTCTTTGCGGTTGGCTTTGCGCACGCCCGCCTCGACCACGCCAATGCGCAAACCTGCGACCGGATGCAAATCACCAGCCTGGGGGGGCAATAAGTTCACAGCCATTTTTTCAACCCAACTTGCCGTGGCAGTTTTTGAATTTTTTGCCGCTGCCACAATGACAGGGTTCGTTGCGACCCACTTTGACCTGCCCTTGCGGTGCCATCTCAAATTCGCTGCTGGGGCTGGCGTAGGTATAGGCCACACCGGTCTCGCTGGGGGCGGTATAGGTCACGTTGCTGATTTTTTCGGCTTGCGCCTCCAAGGCTTGAGCTGCCTCGTCAATTTGCTGCTGCGATTGAATTTGCATGTTCATCAAGATACGGGTCACCTCGTTCTTGACCTGGTCCAACAACTGGCCAAACAGCTCAAAGGCTTCGCGCTTGTACTCTTGCTTGGGTTGCTTTTGGGCATAGCCGCGCAAATGAATGCCCTGGCGCAAATAGTCCAAAGAGGATAAATGTTCGCGCCAGTGGTTGTCGATGCTTTGCAACAACACCACCCGCGTGAAGGGGGTGAGTTGATCGGCGCCCAGCTGGGTCACCTTGTTGGCAAAAGCGGCGTGGGCTGCGCTGACCACCTTTTCGACCACGTCTTCATCAGACACCGAAGTGGCGGCCTCGATCCAGGCTTGCAGACCGACATCGATTTGCCATTCCATCGCCAATGCACGGTCCAAAGCAGTGACGTCCCACTGCTCCTCCACCGACTCCACCGGCACAAATTGGCGCACCAGGTCGGTGAAGCAGCCTTCACGCAAGCTGGTGATTTGCGCACTCAGGTCTTGGGCGTCCAAAATGTCATTGCGCTGCTGATAAATCACTTTGCGCTGGTCGTTGGAGACATCGTCGTATTCGAGCAGCTGCTTGCGCACATCAAAATTGCGCGCCTCGACCTTGCGTTGCGCGCTTTCAATGCTGCGCGTGACGATGCCCGCCTCAATGGCTTCACCCTCTGGCATTTTCAAGCGGTCCATGATGGACTTCACGCGATCGCCCGCAAAAATGCGCATCAGCGGGTCGTCCAAGCTCAGGTAAAAGCGCGACGAACCAGGGTCACCCTGGCGGCCCGAGCGGCCACGCAATTGGTTGTCGATGCGGCGCGACTCATGGCGCTCGGTGGCAATGATGCGCAAACCGCCTTGGGCCACGACTTTGTCGTGATCTATTTGCCACTGGGCCCGCAGGGCAAGCTCCTGCTGCGCCTGCTGATCTGCGGCGATGGCTGCATCGGCTTGCATCGCAGAGATCATTTTTTCGAGGTTGCCGCCCAAGACAATATCGGTGCCACGCCCGGCCATGTTGGTGGCGATGGTGATCATTTGGCTGCGGCCGGCTTGGGCCACGATGTCGGCTTCGCGCTCATGCTGTTTGGCATTGAGCACTTGGTGGGGCAGCTTGGCTTGGATCAGCAGAGCAGAGATGATTTCAGAGTTTTCAATCGAGCTGGTGCCCACCAATACGGGTTGGCCGCGCTCATGGCAATCGCGGATGTCGTCAATCGCTGCCGTGTATTTTTCTTGGGTGGTTTTGTACACCCGGTCGAGTTGGTCTTCACGCCGGCTAATGCGGTTGGGCGGGATGACCACAGTTTCCAAACCGTAAATTTCTTGGAATTCGTAGGCCTCGGTATCGGCCGTGCCAGTCATGCCAGAGAGTTTTCCGTACAAGCGGAAGTAGTTTTGAAAGGTGATGGACGCCAGGGTTTGGTTTTCGGCCTGGATGTTCACGCCCTCTTTGGCCTCGACCGCTTGGTGCAAGCCATCGCTCCAACGCCGCCCCGACATCAAGCGCCCGGTGAACTCGTCGACGATGACGATTTCACCGTTTTGGTTCACGTAGTGCTGGTCGCGGTGGTACAGGTGGTGTGCACGCAAGGCAGCGGTCAAGTGGTGCATCAAGCTGATGTTGGCGGGGTCGTACAAAGACGCGCCTTCGGGCAGCATGTCCATCTCGACCAGCAAACGCTCCGAGTTTTCATGCCCTTGTTCGGTGAGAAACACCTGGTGTGATTTTTCATCCACCGTGAAGTCGCCCGCCTTGGTCACACCTTCGCCAGTGCGCAAATCTTCTTCGCCCTCTTGGCGCTGCAACTTGGGCACCAAACGGTTCATGGCCACATAACGCTCGGTGTGGTCCTCGGCTTGGCCGCTGATGATCAGTGGTGTGCGCGCTTCATCGATCAAAATGGAATCGACCTCATCGACGATGGCGTAATGCAATTTGCGCTGTACCCGGTCACCGGGCTCGTACACCATGTTGTCGCGCAAATAGTCAAAGCCAAATTCGTTGTTGGTGCCATAGGTGATGTCGCAGGCGTATGCCGCTTGCTTTTCTTCGCGCGACATTTGCGGCAAATTGACGCCCACACTCAAGCCCAAAAAGTTGTACAAGCGCCCCATCCATTGGGCATCGCGCTGGGCCAGGTAGTCGTTGACCGTCACCACATGCACGCCGCGACCCGTCAAAGCATTGAGGTAAACCGCCAATGTGGCCGTCAGCGTTTTGCCCTCGCCGGTGCGCATTTCGGCCACTTTGCCATGGTGCAGTGCCATGCCACCACTGAGTTGCACATCAAAGTGGCGCATTTTCATGATGCGCTTGGAGCCCTCGCGCACCACGGCAAAAGCTTCTGGCAACAAGTCATCCAATGGGGTTCCAGCTGCCACTTGCTGTTTGAAAGCCTCCGTTTTGGCTTTGAGCGCATCGTCACTGAGCTGCTCCAGACCCGACTCCATGGCATTGATGCGTGCCACGGTCTTGCGGTACTGTTTAAGCAAGCGCTCGTTGCGGCTGCCGAATATCTGGGTCAAAAATTTAAAGGCCATGGATGGTGCATCAATCTCTCGGGCAGGGGTGCCCAAGGAGGTGAGGGGTTCCTTTGAAGTAGCCGGGCATTTTAGCGCTGACCGGTTGGATAATCACCCAATGAAACAACGTCCTCAAACGCTCACCGCCGAGCAAGCCGCTCGCTCGGAGCCCAGCCTGGCCCGCTTGGGCGCATTGGGCCAAGATTCTTTGCGGCGTTTGGCTGCCATTGGCCCTTTGTTGCCCCCCGGTTTGCGCGACGGCCTCAAAGCTGGACCCATCGACGGTCAAACCTGGTGTGTGCTGGTGCCCAGCAATGCGGCCAGCGCGAAATTGCGCCAGTTGGAGCCCGCTTTGCTGGCCCACTTGCGCACCCATGGTTGGGATGTGCAACAACTGCGCTTCAAAATCATGGCACGCTGAAGGCTGCGATACATGATGGACGCTGGTGGGACTTTGAAAATGGTGCCGATTATCGGATTCGAACTGATGACCTACCGCTTACAAGGCGGTTGCTCTACCAACTGAGCTAAATCGGCGCTGGATAATTTTACTTCACACGCTTTAATTCTGGTCGCTTGCCACCGGTTTTGGGGGGTGGCGGCGGTGTGGGGGTGTCGCCTGACAAGGTCAAATTGAGGTTGCGGGGCGCTTTGACCGGTGCACTGTTGGCCTGATCGCTGCTGCTCGCACCACCCTCGTGATTGGCCCCATCGTCAGGTGCCTGCAACTGAAGGGGAAAGGCCATGCCTTGACCGTTCTCGCGGGCATAAATGGCCAACACCCGGTTGACAGGCACCATGATGCCGCGCGCCGATCCGGAAAAACGCGCTTTGAACTCGATGAAGTCGTTGCCCAGCTTCAAGCCACTGGTGGCGTCGTAGCTGATATTGAGCACGATCTCGCCGTTTTTCACATACTCTTGGGGCACTTGAACGGTCTCATCCACATGCACCGCCACATAAGGGGTGAAGTGGTGGTCAACGCACCACTCGTAGAGGGCGCGGATCATGTAAGGCCGGGTGGAGCTGGAGTCGGCAACGTTGAGCATGGTTCCCCCCTACAAAACTTATTTGCGCATGACCTTTTCAGAGGGTGTGAGCGCCTCGATGTAGGCTGGACGTGAAAAGATGCGTTCAGCGTACTTGAGCAATGGGGCTGCGTTTTTGGACAAGTCGATGCCAAAGTGATCCAAACGCCACAACAAGGGGGCAATGGCCACGTCGAGCATGGAGAAGTTGTCGCCCAGCATGTACTTGTTTTTCAAAAACACAGGGGCCAATTGCGTCAGGCGATCGCGGATGTGTGAGCGTGCTTTTTCCAGTGCCTTTTCGTTGGCCTTGGCCGTGCGCGACTCCAATGTGCTGACATGCACAAACAACTCTTTTTCGAAGTTCAACAAGAACAGGCGCACACGTGCGCGGTCAACCGGGTCGCCGGGCATCAATTGGGGATGAGGGAAGCGCTCATCGATGTACTCATTGATGATGTTGGACTCATACAAAATCAAATCGCGCTCGACCAGGATGGGCACCTGGCCATAAGGGTTCATGACATTGATGTCTTCAGGCTTGTTGTAAAGGTCAACGTCACGGATTTCAAAGTCCATGCCTTTTTCAAACAACACAAAGCGGCAACGGTGTGAAAAAGGGCAAGTGGTTCCGGAATAAAGCACCATCATGATGAAGGCTCCTGAAATTCAAAAGGAATGGGGGCTTGCCCCCCATTCCCAAATCCAACCCCAGCTCGGTGGCTTGGGTTGGGAAAAATTATTTGATGTCTTTCCAAAAAGACGCGTTAAGTCTCCAAGCAATGACCATGAAGCACAACAAGAAGATCAGCACCCACACGCCAATGCGCACCCGTGAATTTTGGCCCGGCTCAGCCATCCATTGCAAGTAGCTGACCAGGTCTCCCATGGCTTGGTCGTACTGCAACGGTGTCATGGTGCCGGGCTTGACCTGCTCCCAGCCCTTGAAAACCTGAACGTCATGGCCGTGTTGCTGGGCCACATCAAAAACAGGGCGGCGCTCGCCTTGCAGCTCCCACAGGGCATGGGGCATGCCCACATTGGGGTAGGCCAAATTGTTCCAGCCCGTGGCCTTGGTGTCATCGCGGTAATAGGTGCGCAAATAGGTATAGAGGTAATCGGCGCCCGTGCCGCCACTGCCAGCACGCGAACGCGCTACCAGGGTCAGGTCGGGGGGCAGGCCGCCAAACCAGTCTTTGGCTTGGCGCGCATCCATGTTGACCTTCATGGTGTCACCCACCTTGTCGGTGGTGAACAACAAGTTGTCTTTGATTTGTTGCTCGGTCAAACCGATGTCGGTCAATCGGTTGTAGCGCATGTAAGCAGCAGAGTGGCAGTTCAAGCAGTAGTTCACAAACAGCTTGGCACCGTTTTGCAATGCGACCAGGTCGTTGGTCTTGTTGGGCGCTTTGTCCCAAGCGATGGTGTCGCCACCAGCAGCCCATACACCAGACAAACAGCCCAGAGATACCAACAAAGAGATGAGAATTTTTTTCATGTTGATGTTCCTGCGCGCTCAGTGGGGGGTGAAGGTCACGCGGTCCGGCACGGGCTTGGTCTCACCCAAGCGGCTCCACCAGGGCATCAGGAGGAAAAAGCCAAAGTAAAACAAGGTGCC
>Ga0194077_1010_pt1 | contig 13914 bp, 14 predicted proteins | sample LauGreSuBDMM15SN_2_FD_133647 | JGI IMG/M metagenome (GOLD analysis project Ga0194077, IMG submission 133647) | reverse complement strand
GCCGCGTTTTGCATGCCGGTGCCGGGATAAGCCACCAGCACCAGGTCGGAGTAATTGATCGGGGCCACACCCACAAAGTCGCGCAGCAAGCTGTAGGGCTTGTTGGGGATCAAGGTTTCATTGACGGTGGAGGCATTGGACATGAGCAACAAGGTGTAGCCATCGGCCGGGGCTTTGGCCGCCACATCGGTGCCAATGACCGAGCCCGCACCGGGCTTGTTGTCGACCACGAAGGACTGTCCCAAAGCGTCTTGCAAGCGCTGGGCGATGAAGCGCGCGTAGTTGTCGGCTGGCCCGCCGGTGGCAAAAGGCACCACGATTTTGACCGGGCGCTGGGGGTAGCCTTGGGCCCCCACCCAGGTGCTGGCGGCGAGCGCAGCCACCAAGGTCAACAGGTTGCGGCAACGTGGAAACAAGCTTCTCATGATCGGTGTTCTCACTCTAATTTGCCCATGCGCCGAACCACATCGCTCATGCGTTTGATATCGGCTTGGACGTACTTTTCAAAATCGGCGCTGTCCAAAAACTGGACCGGGCTGCCTGCATTGTGGATGACCTCGCGCGCCTTGGTGTCTTGAGCGGCCATGCGCGCAGCGGTGCGCAGGCGTTGCACCACCGCTTCGGGTGTGCCACTGGGCACAAACAGGCCCGACCACTGGGCGTATTCGGCATTGAAACCTTGGTCTTTCAGGCTGGGCACATCGGGCATGGACTCGAGCTTGCCCGTGCCCCAATGGCCCAGCACCCGGATCTTGCCCGCTTTGACGTGTTGCAACACGGTGGACGGCCCGGTGGAGACGGCCTCAATTTGCCCACCCAACAAAGCCAGCACCGCTGGACCTGCGCCGGTGAAAGGCACATGGGTGAGCGCGATGGCGCTGGCTTGGGCCAATATTTCCATGGGCACATGCATGGTGCCGTAATTGCCCGACGAGCCGTAGTTGATGGCCTTGGGACGGCGGCGGGCGTCTTCCACAAATTCTTTGGCGGTTTTCCACGGCGCATCGGCGCGCACGGCCAACACCGTGGGGTCGGCGGTATAGCGGGCAATGGGGCGCAAATCGGTGTGGGCGTACATGGCGGGGCGGCCAACCAATGTATCGGCCTCGGGAATCACGCTCAAAGATGACAAGGCCATCAACACCGTGTACCCATCGGGCTTGGCCTTGGCCACCATGCCCATGCCAATGCCGCCGCCCGCGCCGGGCTTGTTCTCGATCACCACCGGCTGACCGAGTTCGCGCGCCATGGCCTCCGCCACAGGCCGGGCCACGATATCGGCCACGCCACCCGGTGGAAAGGGAACGACCATGGTGATGGACTTATTGGGGAAAGCGGGCTGGGTTTGTGCCGCCAATGGGGCACAGAATCCAACTGCTGCCATCCACATGGCAACAGCAAAACATCGAAGGGGGTGCAAGGTCTGTGTCATTTTTCTCTCCTGGAGATGGGTCTCACTTTCGGCACCTGCCGGGGTCAGTGCACTCTATCACCCTTGAAGGCCGTGTTGTGGCCAAGGTTTTAGGGTTTGTTCGCCATGATTTGTCTCGCCTGAGCGCCCATCAAACCACCAAGGGCGGCTCTTGCATGGCCTCGATTTGTTCTTGCAGCATATTGACTTGGCCGCGCCAATAGTCCGGCCCATCAAACCAAGGAAAGTGAGTCGCAAAAGACGGGTCGTCGCGCCGCCGGGCCAGCCAGGCGCTGTAGTGGAGCAGGCGCAGCGTGCGCAAGGGTTCAATCAACTGCAGTTCGCGCCGGTCAAACGCACGCATGGATTCGTAGCCGTCGATCAACTGCCCCAATTGCCGCGTTCGCTCCGCACGCTCGCCGCTTTGCAACATCCACAGGTCTTGTACCGCCGGGCCTTGGCGGGCGTCATCGAGGTCCACAAAGTGCGGCCCGCCCTCGGGTCGGTCGGTGGGGGTCCACAAAATATTGCCGGGGTGACAGTCACCGTGCAACCGAATGGTTTGCACCCCGCCGGCTTGGCCCACGGCCGCTGTGTCCCACGCTTGCCTCACCAAGGTGAGGGCTTGCTCACTGAGCGACGCCCACTCTGTCTTCACTTCTGGGGCCACGGCAGCTTGGCTGAGCAACCATTCGCGGGGCTCCACGCCAAAGGTTTGCAGATCCAAACTCGGGCGCTGGGCAAAGGCCGCGCGCTCGCCCACATGGTGGATGCGGGCCAAAAAGCGGCCAATCCACTCCAACACCTCGGGGTCGTCCAGCTCCGGCTGCCGCCCCCCTCGGCGCGGGCTGACACTGAACCAAAAACCCGGGTGCTGTGCTTCATCCACCGCCAAATGATGCAGTTGTTGTCCATGCAAGACCAAGGGGGCCACCACCGGAATGTCTTGCTGGGCCAACTCAGTGGCAAAAGCATGCTCCTCTGCTATGGCCGCTTGGGGCCAGCGCAAGGGCCGATAAAACTTGGCCACCACAGCCGAGTTGTCGTCGAGCATGGCCAAGTAAACCCGGTTTTCGTAAGAGCTCAAAGCGCTCAATCGACCATCCACCGCCAAGCCCAAGTCGGACAGGGCATCGAGCACGCGCAAGGGAGACAAGGCTTGGAAAAACGGTGCCACCGCCTCACACCCCCCAAACAATGGGTTGTTGGGCGCGTTCACAGCGCTCGAGCATGGCGATGAAGGGCTGCACCCGCTGGCGCAAGCCAACGGCGGGTGTGGGCGGGGGCTTTTCGCCCCGATCTCGGGCGGCTTGGGCAGCCTGCGCCTGGGCCTGCTCGGCCTGGGCCACGGCCGCTTGCAGGGCCTGCACCGCTGCGGCCATGTGGGCCGGCTCAATGATGCCTTGCGCCGCCTCGACTTTGCCCAAGATGGACAAGATTTGGCGGGCGTTTTCGGGCAAAAAGATCAAGTCGCCCGCCGCCTTGGATTTGAATTTGTAAATCATGAGGGCATTGTGCGCCGTGAATCGCCCAGTACGGCCCCGCCTGCGCCATGGGTTTGCCCAAGATCAAAGAAATAGCCACAGTGCTTGACAAGGATTGCTTTAAGCCTCAACAATTCGGTTATGAATATCTTATGCATCGGTGGTGGGCCGGCGGGTTTGTACTTTGCCCTGCTCATGAAAACCCAAAATCCCCAACACCACATTACCGTGGTCGAACGCAACCGTCCCTACGACACCTTTGGCTGGGGCGTGGTGTTCAGCGACAAAACCTTGGAAAACTTGCAGCAAGCCGACGCACCCACCGGGCAGTTGATTGCCGACGCCTTCAACCATTGGGACGACATCGAGGTGTTTTTCAAGGGCAGAAGCGTGCGCTCCACCGGACACGGCTTTTGTGGCATTGGACGCAAACGCTTGCTTAACATCTTGCAAGAGCGCTGCGAAGAACTGGACGTGAAACTGCTGTTTGAGCAAGATGTGAACGACGACCAAGCGCTGGCCTTGCAATACCAGGCCGACTTGGTGATTGCCTGCGACGGCCTCAACAGCCGGGTGCGCACCCGCTACGCCCAGACCTACCAGCCCGACATCGACACGCGCTTGTGCCGCTTTGTGTGGCTGGGCACGCGCAAAACCTTTGACGCTTTCACCTTTGCGTTTGAGCAAACCGAGCACGGTTGGTTCGCAGCCCATGCCTACAAATACGACGGTGAGACCTCGACCTTCATCGTCGAAACACCCGAAGCCGTGTGGCGCGCCCACGGCTTGGATCAAATGGAGCAGGCCGAGGGCATTGCGTTTTGCGAAAAGCTGTTTGCCAAGTACCTGGACGGCAACCCCTTGATGAGCAATGCCTCGCACCTGCGCGGCTCGGCCATTTGGATTCAATTCCCGCGCGTGATTTGCAACTCCTGGGTGCATTGGGAGGCCATTGGTGGGCGCCAAACCCCCATCGTGCTGATGGGCGACGCGGCACACACCGCGCACTTCTCGATTGGCAGCGGCACCAAGCTGGCCTTGGAAGACGCGATTGATTTGGCCCAGACCTTTGCCCAACACCCCAACGATGACATGGCCACGGTGCTGCAAGCCTACCAAGCGCGGCGCAGTGTCGAGGTGCTGAAGATCCAAAACGCCGCGCGCAACTCCACCGAATGGTTTGAGCATGTGGACCGCTACGCCCACATGGAGGTCGAGCAATTCACCTACTCCTTGCTCACACGCTCGCAGCGCATCAGCCACGAGAACCTGCGCTTGCGCGACCCCGTGTGGCTCGAAGGCTACGAAGCCTGGTTGTCGGGCCGCAAACCGGTTGCCCCCATGTTGCTGCCGCTCAAGGTGCGCGAACTCACATTGAAAAACCGCATCGTCGTATCACCCATGGCCACTTATCACGCCACCGATGGCGTGGTGGGCGACTTCCACCTGGTGCACCTGGGCGCACGCGCCATGGGCGGGGCGGGCTTGGTGATGGTGGAGATGACCAGCCCCACACCCGAAGGGCGCATCACACCGGCTTGCCCAGGCCTGTGGAACGACAGCCAGACCCAGGCCTTTGCCCGCATCGTTGACTTTGCGCACCAACAAAAAGCCCACATCGGTTTGCAACTGGGCCACAGCGGCGCCAAAGGGTCCACCCAATTGGGTTGGGAGGCGATGGATGAACCCTTGGCCCAAGGCAATTGGCCGCTCATGGCCGCCAGTGATGTGCCTTATGGCCCGCAAAATGCCACCCCGCGCGCCATGACCCGCGCCGACATGGATGCGTTGACCGCCGCTTTTGTGGCGTCCACCGAGCGCGCCGATGCGGCGGGATTCGACTGGTTGGAGCTGCACGCAGCCCACGGCTATTTGCTGTCGGGCTTTTTGTGTCCCCTGACCAATGTGCGCAACGATGAATACGGTGGCAGCATCGACAACCGATGCCGTTACCCGCTGGAGGTTTTTGTCGCCATGCGCGCCGTGTGGCCGGCCCACAAACCGATGGCGGTGCGCATCTCGGCCCACGATTGGGCCGAGGGCGGCAACACCGACGACGATGCGGTGGCAATGGCGCGCTTGTTCAAGCAAGCTGGGTGCGATGTGATCGATGTGTCCTCAGGGCAAACCACCCGACAAGCCAAACCCGTGTATGGCCGCATGTACCAAACCCCATTTGCCGATCGCATCCGCAACGAGGTAGGGGTGATGACCATGGCCGTGGGGGCGATCAGCGAGGCCGACCAGGCCAACAGCATCATTGCCGCCGGTCGGGCCGATTTGTGTGCCGTGGCCCGGCCCCACTTGGCCGACCCGGCCTGGACCCTGCATGAAGCGGCCAAATTGGGCAGCCGCGATGTGGTGTGGCCGCGCGCTTATGAGAGCGGTCGCGATCAGCTCTACCGCGGCTTGCACGCTGGGCGCTGAGCACAACCATGGATTTGGAAGCCCGCGCCCACAGTGAGCATCCGGAATCTTTGCGCTTGTGGTTGCGCTTGCTCACCTGCACCCAACTGATTGAAAAGCAAGTGCGCGGCCAGTTGCGCACCCAGTTTGACACCACCTTGCCGCGCTTCGACCTGATGGCACAACTCGAGCGTGCGCCTGACGGCATGAAGATGAACGAGTTGTCCCGGCGCATGATGGTCACCGGCGGCAACGTCACCGCCATCACCGACCAACTCACCCGCGAGGGCTTGGTGGAGCGGCTCGATGTGGTGGAGGACCGCCGCGCATGGCGCATCCGCCTCACCCTCAAGGGCAGAAACACTTTTCGAGACATGGCCCAGCAGCACGAAGCCTGGATCGTGTCGGCCTTTGACAGCTTGAGTGAAAAAGAGATTCAAACCCTTTATAAACTGCTTGGACGCGTCAAGCAACACACCCATCCCACAGCAGAAACGGAGACACCGTGAACCATTACATGACCGCCCCGAACCCGATGCATGCGCAATACAGTGCACAAGCAGGCCAAGCCGCGACCCATTTCCATTGGGCCTGCCACGATGGCGTGGCCACCGTCACCCTGAACCGCCCCGAGCGCAAAAATCCCCTCACCTTTGACTCCTATGCCGAGTTGCGCGACCGCTTCAACGCCTTGCGCTACGCCACCGACGTGCGCGCGGTGGTGGTGCAAGGCGCGGGCGGCAACTTTTGCTCGGGCGGTGATGTGCACGAAATCATTGGCCCCTTGACCCAAATGACCATGCCCGAGCTGATGAACTTCACCCGCATGACCGGTGACTTGATCAAGGCCATGCGGGCCTGCCCACAACCCATCGTCGCCGCCATTGACGGGGTCTGCGCTGGGGCTGGGGCAATGATCGCGCTGGCCAGCGACCTGCGCATGGGCACCGAAGCAGCCCGGGTGGCCTACCTGTTCACCCGCGTGGGTTTGGCCGGCGCAGATATGGGCGCTTGCGCTTTGCTGCCGCGTGTGATTGGGCAAGGTCGGGCCAGCGAGTTGCTCTACACCGGTCGCGCCATGACCGGCCAAGAGGGTTTGGCCTGGGGCTTTTTCAACAGCTTGCACACCAGCGCTGAAGTGGGTGCAGCGGCCCAAAAAATGGCCTTGCAAATCGCCCAAGGGCCGAGCTTCGCGCACGGCATGACCAAGACCATGCTGCACCAAGAGTGGGCCATGACGCTGGAGCAAGCCATCGAGGCGGAGGCGCAAGCCCAAGCCATTTGCATGCAAACCCAGGACTTCACCCGCGCCTACCAAGCCTTTGCGGCCAAAGAGAAGCCTGTTTTCAAAGGAGACTGAGATGCGTGCTCCTCAATGGCATTTGCCCTTTTTTGATGCGCAACACCAAGCCCTGGCGCAAGGCTTGCACGCTTGGTGCCCCAGCCAAGAAGTTGACGAGCGCGATGACCGCCAAGCTTGTCGCGAATGGGTGCAGCGTTTGGCCCAGGGCGGTTGGCTGCGCTACTGTGTGCCCGCGGCGCATGGCGGTGCCTTGCCCCAACTGGATTCGCGCGCCCTGGTGATCCTGCGCGAAACCCTGGCCTGGCATTCCCCCTTGGCCGACTTTGCGTTTGCCATGCAAGGCCTGGGCAGCGGGGCCATCACCCTGGGGGGCACCCCCGCACAACAAGCCCAATACCTGCCCGCTGTGGCCCAAGGGCACAAGATTGCGGCCTTTGCGCTGAGCGAGCCCGATGCCGGCTCGGACGTAGCGGGTATGCTGACCAGCGCCCAAACCAGCGCATCGGGCCATGTGCTCCAAGGTCAAAAGACCTGGATCAGCAACGGCGGCATCGCCGACTTTTATGTGGTGTTTGCCAAAACCGACCCGCAAGCCGGTGCGCGCGGCATCACGGCTTTCATCGTAGACGCGGACAACCCGGGCCTGGACAGCACGGCCCACCTGCATGTCATGTCGCCGCACCCCTTGGCGACCCTGACCTTTGCCGACTGCCAAGTCAGCGCCCAGGCTCAATTGGGTGACACCCACGGCGGCTTCAAATTGGCCATGCGCACCTTGGATATTTTTCGCGCATCGGTAGCGGCCGCTGCCCTGGGCATGGCCAGGCGCGCTTTGCACGAAGCCACCCAGCACGCGCAAAACCGACGCATGTTTGGGCAAACCCTGGCCGACTTTCAATTGACCCAAGCGCGCTTGGGCGAAATGGCGGCCTTGGTGGATGCAGCCGCCCTGCTCACTTACCGCGCCGCATGGATGCGCGACACCCTGGGCAGCAGCGGTGAACAGGCCGCCGCCTACACCCAAGCCGCCGCCATGGCCAAGTACGCCGCCACCGAAAACGCCCAGCGGGTGATCGACATGGCCTTGCAAATGCATGGGGGTCGTGGTGTCGAAGTGGGCACCAAGGTAGAGGCCCTGTACCGCGATATCCGAGCGCTGCGCATTTACGAAGGTGCCAGCGAAGTGCAATTGCTCATCATGGGCAAATCTGTTCTCAAAGGGGTGTCCACATGAGCGCTCACATCGACCGGTTTGTCATGGATCGCTTGCCGCCTGCAGCGCGACAAGCCCAGATGCTGCGCGACTTGCCCGAACTGCACTTCCCCGAACAACTCAATTTGGTCGAAGAGCTGCTGGACCGGGCCGATGAAAAAGGCTGGGGCGATCGCCCTTTGTTGCGTTCACCGCGAATCACCTTGAGCTACCGCGATGCGCGCGAGCGTGTCGACCGCATTGCACAGGTACTGGTGCACGACTTGGGTCTGGTGCCCGGCAACCGGGTGCTGCTGCGTGGTGGCAACTCGATTGGCTTGGCCCTGGCTTGGATGGGTGTGGTCAAGGCTGGCATGGTGGCTGTGGCCACCATGCCCTTGTTGCGCGCCAAAGAGTTGGGCGAGATCATTGCCAAAGCCCAACCCAGCGTGGCCTTGTGCGACGCCACATTGCTGCACGAGTTGGAATTGGCCCAGCAACAGCAGAACGTGCTCACCACCATCGTCCCTTTTAATTTGATGGATGCGCCTGGCTCTTTGGCCGTGCGTGCAGCGGCCCACAACGGCGACTTCAGGGCCTGTCCGACGCATGCTGAAGACATCGCCATGCTGGCTTTCACATCTGGCACCACCGGCACCCCCAAAGCCGCAGCCCACAGCCACCGCGACATCTTGAGCGCTTGCGAGGCCTGGCCGCGCCATGTGTTGCGTGCCACACCCACCGATATCGTGATGGGCTCTCCCCCTCTGGCATTCACTTTTGGTTTGGGCGGTTTGCTGGTGTTTCCCATGTGGGCTGGTTGTTCGGTGTATTTCCATGACCAGCCCTACACGCCCGCCACCATGGTCGACGTGATGGCCCAAGTGGGTTGCACCATTTGCTACACCGCACCCACGTTTTACCGGCAAATGGCCGCGCACATCCAACCGGGCAAGGTGCCCAGCCTGCGCTTGAGTGTCAGCGCTGGCGAGGGCTTGCCCGACGCCACTCGCCAGTTGTGGAAACAAGCCAGTGGCCTGGAAATGCTGGACGGCATTGGTGCTACCGAGATGTTTCACATCTTCATCTCCTCGGCTGGCGACGAGGTGCGGCGCGGCGCCATCGGCAAAGTCGTGCCCGGCTACCAGGCCAAGGTGGTTGACGAACATGGTCAGGAACTGCCTCGCAACCAAGTGGGCCGCTTGGCTGTGATCGGCCCCACCGGTTGCCGTTACTTGGATGATGAGCGCCAACAACGCTATGTGCAGTCAGGTTGGAACTACCCTGGTGACGCGTTTTTGCAAGACGACGACGGCTATTTCCATTACCAAGCGCGCGATGACGACATGATCATCACAGCGGGCTACAACGTCGGCGGCCCCGAGGTCGAAGATGCGCTGCTCAAACACCCGGCCGTGGCCGAATGTGGCGTGGTAGGCAAGACCGATGCCGAGCGCGGCATGATCATCAAAGCCTATTGTGTGTTGCGCCCACCGCATGAGGGCGACAGCGATTTGGTCAAACTGCTGCAAGACCATGTGAAGGCCAGCTTGGCCCCTTACAAATACCCCCGAGAAATCAGCTTTGTCCCCCAACTTCCCCGCACCGAAACGGGCAAGTTGCAGCGTTTTAAATTGCGCCAATTGGCCAACACCTGAAAGAACTTATGCACCAGTTGATACAGCCTGAGGGCTGGGAGCGGCCAAAAGGCTACGCCAATGGCATTGCCGCACGCGGCACCCAAATTTACGTGGGCGGCATGGTGGGCTGGAATGCCCAACAACAGTTTGAAAGCGATGATTTTCTACAGCAAACCGGCCAGGCCTTGCGCAATATCTTGGCGGTGTTGCAAGCCGCTGGCGCGGGCCCGGAGCACATGGTGCGCATGACTTGGTATGTGACCAGCCGCGACTTGTATGTGGCAGCTCTCAAGGGCTTGGGCCCGGTTTATCGCGAGGTGATGGGGCGCAACTTTCCAGCCATGACCTGTGTGGCGGTGAGTGGATTGGTCGAGGCGCGTGCCTTGGTGGAAATCGAAGTCACCGCTGTTTTGCCCGATACAGTGGCTTGAGCCCACATGTTGTTTGCATGAGGCAGCGGTTGCGCCAAATTTCTGATGCCGCCAATGTCCGGCCTGCGCCGAACTTTATGCGGGTGAAGCCAGCTGAGCGAGCGCCCAGGCATTGAAGGCACTGGCATTTTCGTAATTGGCCCAATGGCCGGTGTCGGCCAGCATGGTCAGGTCGCGCAAGTCGCATTCGCTCAAGCACTGCGCCGCTGTGGCCAGGTGGGCCTCATACAAGGCGTCCTTGGCACCCCACAAGGCGTGTACGGGGCAGCGCCACTGGGTTTGCAATTCCAACATCACCGTGCTGCGGGCGATGCGACGGCGGCGCAGCCGATCACGCACCACGTTTAACTCTTGGATTTCCAAGGTCTGATCGCACAACGAGGCCTCATGTGTCAGCATGATGCTCATCAAGTTGTGGCGGTGCACGGCATCGCGTTGGTCCTGGTCCATGTCGGGCAAGAAGCCGCGCAGGGGCAATGTGTCGCCAAACATGCCCAACCCCGGCACACCCACCAGCAGCAGGCGTGACACGCGTTCAGGGTGGCGTGCAGCCACAAAACCTGCCGTCAAGCCACCAAAAGAAAAACCCATCACGGGACAAGCAAGCCCCGCCAACACCTGGGCCATGCCTTGCGCCACCCAAGGGGCGATGTCATCGGCGTCTTTGGCCTCGGGCGGTAGCGCAGAGTCGCCCATGCCTGGTAAATCCATGGCCCAAACGGCATGCTGCTGTGACAAGGCGTCGATGTTGCGCACCCAATGCGTCCAACTGCCACTGCCCCCGTGCAACAACACCAGGGGCTGCGGGTGAGAACGGTTCCACACATGCCAGGTTTGTTGCACGCCATTGACCGCTGTGTCAATGCGTTCAGCACGTGTTAGCAAAGCCTTTAAAACGGGGTCGCGCATGGTTTCATTTCCACCAAAGAAAACGCCCACTCAAGAGTGGGCGTTTGGGTTTCAGCAATGATGCCACTGAAAATTTGGTTGCGCGAGCAAGATTTGAACTTGCGACCTTTGGGTTATGAGCCCAACGAGCTACCAGGCTGCTCCATCGCGCGGCAAGAGGGTGATTCTATCTTACTCAGCGGCGTTTGGTTCGCTGCCGACAGTTATTTCTGGGCGGTCGACCAACTCAACCAAAGCCATGGGGGCGTTGTCACCCACGCGGTAACCCATTTTCAAAATGCGTGTGTAGCCACCTGGGCGCGCTTTGTAGCGGGGGCCCAGATCGGCGAAGAGTTTGACCACGCTATCGCGGTCGCGCAAGCGGTTAAAGGCCAAGCGCTTATTGGCCAGGGTGGGCTCTTTGGCCAATGTGATCATGGGCTCAACCACGCGGCGCAGCTCTTTGGCTTTGGGCACCGTGGTTTTGATGACCTCGTGAGCGATCAGCGAGTTCATCATGTTGCGCAACATGGCGAGGCGGTGCTCGCTGGTGCGGTTGAGTTTTCGAAGTCCGTGTCCGTGACGCATGGTGGATCCTTTCTAGCTTGTTTTGCCGGCCGCCGTATCAGGTACGGCCAGGGGACGGATGTCTGTGTGGTTCAGCGCTTGCTGTCCAAACCTGCGGGCGGCCAGCTTTCCAGCTTCATGCCCAAGGTCAGGCCGCGAGAGGCCAACACTTCTTTGATTTCGTTGAGCGATTTACGGCCCAAATTGGGGGTCTTGAGCAGCTCGTTTTCGGTGCGCTGAATCAAATCGCCGATATAGAAAATATTTTCGGCTTTGAGGCAGTTGGCAGAACGAACGGTGAGTTCGAGTTCGTCCACAGGGCGCAACAAAATGGGGTCGAACTGTTGCGCACCGCGTGGTGTGGGCGAGTCAAAGGCGGCCAATTCATTGCCTTCGAGTTGTGCAAACACAGCGAGCTGTTCCACCAAAATTTTGGCCGATGCGCGCACAGCGTCTTCCGCGGTGATGGCGCCATTGGTCTCGATATCTACCACCAAGCGATCAAGGTCGGTGCGCTGCTCAACGCGCGCGTTTTCCACGCTGTAGCTCACGCGCTTGATGGGCGCGAAAGATGCGTCCAACACAATGCGGCCAATTGACTTGGAAGGCTCTTCGCCATAGCGGCGGACGGTGCCCGGCACATAGCCACGGCCCTTTTCAACCTTGAGTTGAATGTCGATCTTGCCGCCTTGCGACAGGTTGGCAATCAGGTGCTCAGGATTGATGATTTCCACATCGTGCGGGGTCTGGATGTCTGCCGCAGTGACTTGGCCTTCGCCTTCTTTGCGCAGGCTCAGGGTGACTTCGTCACGGTTGTGCAACTTGAACACCACCCCTTTGAGGTTCAACAGGATGTTGACCACATCTTCTTGCACGCCGTCAATGGTGGAGTACTCATGGACCACGCCAGCGATGGTCACTTCAGTCACAGCGTAGCCCACCATGGAAGACAACAACACGCGGCGCAGGGCATTGCCCAAGGTGTGGCCGTAGCCACGCTCAAACGGCTCGAGCACGACACGGGCACGGTTGTGCCCAATGGGTTCAACGTGGATGGCTTTGGGCTTCAACAAATTCGTCTGCATTCGGACTTCCTCTCAATACCCCCGGTTCGTTACACCGGTAAGGCTGGATTTCTCACCCAGACAGGCTGCGCAGTCGGCCTGGGAACGACAAGGTTGATGAACAACCGCGATCAACGTGAATACAACTCGACGATGAGTGATTCATTGATGTCGGCAGCGAACTCGTCGCGATCCGGCACCTTTTTAAAGACACCCTCGGCCTTATCGGCGTTGACATCCACCCAAGCTGGCAAGCCTACTTGTTGTGCCAACTGCAGCGCTTCGCCGACACGGTTTTGCTTTTTGGACTTTTCGCGCACCGCGATCACGTCACCCGTCTTGACCAGGCAGGAAGGGATGTTGACCGACTTGCCATTGATGGTGATGGCTTTGTGCGAAACCAATTGGCGGGCCTCAGCACGTGTCGAGCCAAAGCCCATGCGGTAGACCACATTGTCCAAACGCGACTCCAGCAGGAACAGCAAGTTCGCGCCGGTATTGCCCTTTTGACGGTCAGCTTCTGCAAAATAGCGACGGAACTGTCGCTCCAACACGCCATACATGCGCTTGACTTTTTGCTTTTCACGCAACTGCAAACCGAAGTCAGAGGTGCGCTGGCCTGAAGTGCGGCCGTGTTGGCCAGGCTTGGAGTCGAACTTGGCCTTGTCACTGAGCGAGCGACGCGCGCTCTTCAAGAACAGGTCAGTGCCTTCTCGGCGGGATAGTTTGGCCTTGGGGCCTAAGTAACGTGCCACTTGATTTCCTTTGATGTCAACTGCCCGCCACGGGGACGGGGAGCCTCTGCCACGAGAGCAGAGGCGGTGGGCTTGGGGTTAATGGATCAGATGCGGCGGCGCTTTTGAGGGCGGCAACCGTTGTGCGGAACCGGGGTCACATCAGAGATGGAGTTGATGCGAATGCCCAGAGAAGCCAAAGCACGCACAGACGACTCGCGACCGGGACCGGGACCTTTGATTTCCACGTCCAGGTTTTTGATGCCCTGGTCGATGGCAGCACGACCGGCCACTTCGGAAGCGACTTGGGCAGCAAAAGGGGTTGACTTGCGCGAACCCTTGAAGCCCTGGCCACCCGAAGACGCCCAAGACAATGCGTTGCCTTGGCGATCGGTGATGGTGATGATCGTGTTGTTGAAAGAAGCGTGCACGTGGGCGATGCCGTCCGCAACATTCTTTCGAACTTTTTTGCGAACGCGCTGCGATGCGTTGTTGACTGGTGCTTTTGCCATGGTGTTGCCTTAATTATTTCTTCAGGGCTTGTGCGGCCTTGCGCGGACCTTTGCGGGTGCGTGCATTGGTGCGGGTGCGCTGGCCGCGCATTGGCAGACCACGGCGATGTCTGAAGCCACGGTAGCAACCAATGTCCATCAATCGCTTGATGTTCATGGTGGTCTCGCGGCGCAGATCACCCTCAATGGTGAGCGCATTGATTTGCTCGCGGATTTTTTCCAACTCAGGGTCGGTCAAATCTTTGATTTTTTTAGCATAGTCAATCCCACACGCCACGCAAA
>Ga0194077_1046_pt1 | contig 14843 bp, 7 predicted proteins | sample LauGreSuBDMM15SN_2_FD_133647 | JGI IMG/M metagenome (GOLD analysis project Ga0194077, IMG submission 133647) | reverse complement strand
AAACCCGTGGTTTGACCTTCGGCTCTGCCGTGCGCGCCCGCGTGCAACTGATCATTTATGACCGTGATTCATCGACCCCCCAATCCAAGGTGGTCAAAGAGGTCAAAGAGCAAGAGGTCTACATGGGCGAAGTGCCCCTGATGACCGACAAGGGATCCTTCATCATCAACGGCACCGAGCGCGTGATCGTGTCTCAGTTGCACCGCTCGCCTGGCGTATTTTTTGAGCACGATAAGGGCAAGACCCACAGCTCGGGCAAATTGCTGTTTTCAGCACGCATCATCCCTTACCGCGGGTCGTGGTTGGACTTTGAGTTTGACCCCAAAGACATGCTGTATTTCCGCGTCGACCGCCGCCGCAAGATGCCGGTGACGATTCTGCTCAAGGCCATTGGCTTGAACAACGAATCCATCCTGGCCAACTTCTTTGTGAACGACAACTTCCGCTTGATGGAGACGGGCGCGCAAATGGAGTTTGTCGCTGAGCGTTTGCGCGGTGAAGTGGCGCGTTTTGACATCACCGACAAATCGGGCGTGGTCGTGGTGGCCAAGGACAAGCGGGTCACTGCCCGCCACACCCGTGAGCTCGAGCAAACAGGTACCACCCACATCAGTGTGCCAGAAGACTTTTTGATCGGCCGCGTGATGGCCCGCAACATTGTGGACGCCGAAACCGGTGAAATCATTGCCAAAGCCAACGAAGAGTTGACCGAGGCCTTGTTGAAAAAAATGCGCACCAGCGATGTCCAAGAGTTGCAGTGCATTTACACCAACGAACTCGACCAAGGCGCTTATATTTCTCAAACCCTGCGCATCGATGAGACCGCAGATGAGTTTGCCGCCCGTGTCGCCATTTACCGCATGATGCGCCCTGGCGAGCCGCCCACCGAAGACGCGGTACAAGCTTTGTTCCAGCGTTTGTTCTACAACCCCGACACCTACGACTTGTCGCGTGTGGGCCGCATGAAGTTCAACGCCAAAGTGGGCCGTCCCGAAAGCACTGGCCCCATGGTGCTCAACAACGAAGACATCATGGCCGTGGTAAAGATCCTGGTTGATCTGCGCAATGGCAATGGCGAAGTCGACGACATTGATCACCTGGGCAATCGCCGTGTTCGCTGCGTGGGCGAGTTGGCTGAAAACCAATACCGCACCGGTTTGGCGCGGATTGAAAAGGCGGTGAAAGAGCGTTTGGGTCAGGCCGAGCAAGAGCCTTTGATGCCCCACGACTTGATCAATTCCAAGCCCATTTCTGCGGCCCTCAAAGAGTTTTTTGGCGCGTCGCAGTTGTCACAGTTCATGGACCAGACCAACCCCTTGTCCGAGATCACGCACAAGCGCCGTGTCTCTGCCCTGGGCCCAGGCGGTTTGACCCGCGAACGTGCTGGCTTTGAGGTGCGCGATGTGCACGTCACCCACTATGGCCGTGTGTGCCCGATTGAAACCCCTGAAGGTCCCAACATTGGCCTGATCAACTCCCTGGCCTTGTACGCCCGCTTGAACGAGTACGGCTTCATTGAAACGCCGTACCGCCAAGTGGTTGAAGGCAAGGTCACGATGGACATCGACTACTTGTCAGCCATCGAAGAAGGCAAGTATGTGATTGCCCAAGCCAACGCCTCGCTGGACAAAGAAGGCCGCTTGACCGACGAACTGGTGTCTGCCCGTGAAAAAGGCGAGTCCATTTTGGTCGGCGCAGCGCGCGTTCAGTACATGGACGTGTCACCGGCCCAGATCGTGTCTGTGGCGGCATCCTTGGTGCCTTTCTTGGAGCACGATGATGCCAACCGCGCTTTGATGGGCGCCAACATGCAGCGCCAGGCTGTGCCAGTTTTGCGGCCAGAAAAAGCCTTTGTGGGCACGGGCATTGAGCGCGTGGCCGCCATTGACTCGGGCACTGTGGTCACGGCCACCCGTGGCGGCGTGGTCGACTATGTGGATGCCACCCGCATCGTGGTGCGCGTCAATGACGCCGAGACACAAGCCGGTGAAGTCGGCGTGGACATTTACAACCTGATCAAGTATCAACGTTCTAATCAAAACACCAACATCCATCAGCGCCCCATCGTGAAGCAAGGTGACAATCTGGCCAAAGGCGATGTGATTGCCGACGGTGCTTCCACCGATTTGGGTGAGTTGGCGCTGGGCCAGAACATGTTGGTGGCTTTCATGCCTTGGAATGGTTACAACTTTGAAGACTCGATCCTGATCTCTGAACGGGTGGTCTCTGAAGACCGCTTCACATCCATTCACATTGAAGAGTTGGTGGTCATGGCGCGTGACACCAAGCTCGGGGCAGAAGAGATCACCCGCGACATCCCCAACCTGGCCGAGCAACAGCTCAATCGCTTGGACGATTCGGGCATCATTTATGTGGGTGCAGAAGTGCAGCCAGGCGACGTGTTGGTGGGCAAGGTCACACCCAAAGGCGAAACCACCCTGACGCCAGAAGAAAAACTGCTGCGAGCCATCTTTGGCGAAAAAGCATCGGACGTGAAAGACACCTCGCTGCGCGTGGACCAGGGCTCACAAGGCACGGTCATCGATGTCCAGGTCTTCACCCGTGAAGGCATCGTTCGTGACAAGCGTGCCCAGCAAATCATTGACGACGAGTTGAAGCGTTTCCGCTTGGACTTGAATGACCAGTTGCGCATCGTTGAAGCCGACGCATTTGACCGCATTGGCAAACTGCTGGCGGGCAAAACCGCCAATGGGGGTCCCAACAAACTGCCCAAGGGCAGCCAGATCGACAAGGCTTATCTCGATAGCGTGGAAAAATTCCACTGGTTTGACATTCGCCCGGCCGATGAAGATGTGGCTGCGCAGCTCGAGAGCATCAAAAATGCCTTGGCCCAGACGCGTCACAGCTTCGATTTGGCTTTTGAGGAAAAGCGCAAAAAACTCACCCAAGGCGACGAGTTGCCAGCGGGTGTGCTGAAGATGGTGAAGGTTTACTTGGCTGTGAAGCGCCGCTTGCAGCCCGGTGACAAGATGGCGGGTCGCCACGGCAACAAAGGCGTGGTCTCCAAAATCGTGCCCGTCGAAGACATGCCTTACATGGCCGATGGCACCCCATGTGACATCGTGCTGAACCCTCTGGGCGTGCCTTCGCGCATGAACGTGGGCCAGGTGCTCGAAGTCCACTTGGGATGGGCAGCCAAAGGCATCGGTCAGCGCATTGGTGACATGCTGCAAGCCCACTCCAAAATGGCAGAGGTGCGCAAGTTCTTGGACCACCTGTACAACAACACTGGCCACAAAGAGACACTGGACAACCTCAGTGATGCCGAAATTTTGGAGATGGCTGGCAATTTGCAGCATGGCATCCCCTTCGCGACCCCTGTGTTTGATGGCGCATCAGAAACCGAAACCCGGGCCATGTTGCACTTGGCTTACCCAGAAGACGTGGCCCGCATCAAAGGGCTGAACGCCAACCGCACGCAGGCCCAGCTTTATGACGGTTGCACCGGTGACGCCTTTGAGCGTGAGACCACGGTGGGCTACATGCACGTTCTCAAGTTGCACCACTTGGTGGACGACAAGATGCACGCCCGCTCCACAGGACCATACAGCTTGGTCACCCAACAACCCTTGGGCGGCAAAGCTCAGTTTGGCGGTCAGCGCTTTGGCGAGATGGAAGTGTGGGCGCTGGAGGCTTATGGCGCTTCTTACACGTTGCAGGAAATGCTCACCGTCAAATCCGACGACGTGCAAGGCCGCACCAAGGTGTACGAAAGCATTGTCAAAGGCGAACACGCCATCGAAGCGGGCATGCCCGAATCGTTCAACGTGTTGGTGAAAGAAATTCGTTCATTGGGCATTGATATTGAGTTAGAGCGCTCGTGATGTTGAAGCTGACTGCGCCAAGGCCCTGGCCCCAGGCGCAGCGATAAAACAGATCAAGACTCTCACTTTTAAGGATGAAAACATGAAATCATTACTCGACCTGTTCAAGCAGTTCACGCCCGATGAGCATTTTGATGCCATCAAAATTGGACTGGCTTCCCCGGAGAAAATCCGTTCGTGGTCTTTCGGCGAAGTCAAAAAGCCTGAAACCATCAACTACCGCACCTTCAAGCCCGAACGTGATGGCTTGTTTTGCGCCAAAATTTTCGGGCCCATCAAAGACTACGAATGCCTGTGCGGCAAGTACAAGCGCTTGAAGCACCGCGGCGTCATTTGTGAAAAGTGCGGTGTTGAAGTCACCCAAACCAAAGTGCGCCGCGAACGCATGGGCCACATCGATTTGGCCGCACCTTGCGCCCACATTTGGTTTTTGAAGTCCTTGCCCAGCCGATTGGGCTTGGTGCTGGACATGACCTTGCGCGACATTGAGCGCGTGCTTTACTTTGAAGCCTATGTGGTCACAGACCCAGGCATGACACCACTCAAGAAGTACGGCATCATGACCGAAGATGACTACGATGCCAAACTCAAAGAGTTTGGTGACGAATTTGTCGCCAAGATGGGTGCAGAAGGTATTCGCGAACTGCTCGAAGGCATCGAAATCGATTCCGAAATTGAGCGCCTGCGTGGTGACCTGACGGGCTCTGAAGTCAAGGTGAAGAAGAACTCCAAGCGCCTCAAAGTGCTGGAGGCTTTCAAGAAGTCTGGCATCAAGCCGGAGTGGATGGTGTTGTCGGTGTTGCCGGTGCTGCCGCCCGATCTGCGCCCCTTGGTGCCCCTGGACGGTGGCCGTTTTGCGACCTCCGACCTCAATGACCTGTATCGCCGGGTGATCAACCGCAACAGCCGTTTGCGCCGTTTGCTGGAGTTGAAGGCGCCAGAGATCATCGCGCGCAACGAAAAGCGCATGCTGCAAGAAGCCGTTGACAGCTTGCTCGACAACGGTCGCCGCGGCAAGGCCATGACGGGTGCCAACAAGCGCGCCCTCAAGTCTTTGGCCGACATGATCAAAGGCAAGAGCGGTCGCTTCCGCCAAAACTTGCTGGGCAAGCGGGTGGACTATTCGGGTCGTTCGGTCATCACCGTGGGCCCAACCCTCAAGCTGCACCAGTGTGGCCTGCCCAAATTGATGGCGCTGGAATTGTTCAAGCCCTTCATCTTCTCTCGCTTAGAAGCCATGGGCATTGCCACCACCATCAAAGCGGCCAAGAAAGAAGTGGAATCCGGCACAGCCGTGGTGTGGGACATCTTGGAAGAGGTCATCAAAGAGCACCCGGTGTTGCTCAACCGCGCACCGACCTTGCATCGTTTGGGCATCCAAGCCTTTGAGCCGATTCTGATCGAAGGCAAAGCCATTCAGTTACACCCCTTGGTGTGTTCAGCCTTCAACGCCGACTTTGACGGCGACCAAATGGCCGTGCACGTGCCCTTGTCGGTCGAAGCACAAATGGAATGCCGCACCTTGATGCTGGCTTCCAACAATGTGTTGTTCCCCGCGTCAGGTGAGCCATCCATCGTGCCGTCGCAAGACGTGGTGCTGGGCTTGTACTACTCAACCCGAGAGCGCATCAATGGCAAAGGTGAAGGCATGGTCTTTGCCGACACCTATGAATTGCAGCGGGCTTTGGATGCGGGCATTGTGGAGATGACGGCCAAGATCAGCGTGCGCTTGACCGAGTGGACCAAGGACAAGGTCACGGGCGAGTTCACATCGGCCACCGCTTTGGTGGACACCACGGCGGGTCGTGCGCTGTTGTCGGAAATCTTGCCCAAGGGCTTGGCTTTCAGCAACCTGAACAAAGCGCTCAAAAAGAAAGAAATTTCTCGCTTGATCAACACCTCTTTCCGCCGGTGCGGCTTGAAAGAGACGGTGGTCTTTGCCGACAAGTTGCTGCAAAACGGTTTCCGCTTGGCCACCCGTGCCGGCATCTCGATCGCCATTGATGATATGTTGGTGCCGCATGAAAAGCACGCCATCATTGAAAGCGCCGAAAAAGAAGTCAAAGAAATCGAACAACAATATGTGTCCGGTTTGGTGACCGTTGGTGAGCGCTACAACAAAGTGGTGGATATTTGGGGCAAGGCTGGCGACCACGTGTCCAAGGTCATGATGGACCAACTGCGCAAAGAAAAAACCATTGACCGCCATGGCAATGAGGTGGAGCAAGAGTCTTTCAACTCCATTTACATGATGGCCGACTCGGGTGCGCGAGGTTCTGCGGCCCAAATTCGCCAGTTGGCGGGTATGCGTGGCTTGATGGCCAAGCCGGACGGCTCCATCATTGAGACGCCGATCACCGCCAACTTCCGCGAAGGCCTGAACGTGCTTCAGTACTTCATCTCGACCCACGGCGCACGCAAAGGTTTGGCTGACACGGCGTTGAAAACCGCCAACTCAGGTTACCTGACCCGTCGCTTGGTCGATGTGACCCAAGACTTGGTCGTCACTGTGCCCGATTGCGGCACGTCAAACGGCCAATTGATGCGCGCCATCGTCGAGGGTGGCGAAGTCATTGAGTCTTTGCGCGACCGTATTTTGGGTCGCACCACCACCGACGACGTGATGCACCCCGAGAACCAAAGTGTGTTGATCCATCCTGGCGCAATGCTGGATGAAGATGCGCTGGACATGCTCGAGGCGGCTGGTGTGGACGAGGTCAAGGTGCGCACCGCGCTGACGTGTGAAACCCGCTTTGGTCTGTGTGCCAAATGCTATGGCCGCGACCTGGGTCGGGGTGGTGAAGTCAACATTGGCGAGGCCGTGGGTGTGATTGCGGCCCAATCCATTGGTGAACCGGGTACCCAGTTGACGATGCGGACCTTCCACATCGGTGGTGCCGCATCACGGGCGGCAGTGGCCTCCAATGTCGAAGCCAAATCCAGTGGTGTGATTGGTTTCAACCCAACCATGCGCTATGTGACCAACAGCAAAGGTGAGTTGGTGGTGATTTCGCGTTCAGGTGAAATCATCATCCATGACGAGATTGGTCGCGAGCGCGAGCGCCACAAAGTGCCTTATGGTGCGATCTTGGCCATCAAGGCCGATCAGAGCATCAAGGCTGGTTTGGTGTTGGCCAACTGGGACCCGTTGACACGGCCCGTCATCACTGAGTTTGCAGGTCAGGTGCGCTTTGAAAATGTGGAAGAAGGCCTCACGGTGGCCAAGCAGCTCGACGAAGTGACCGGCTTGTCAACCTTGGTGGTGATCGATCCCAAGCGCCGCGGCTCCACCAAGGTGGTGCGCCCGCAGGTCAAGTTGATCGATGCGGCTGGCAAGGAAGTCAAAATCCCTGGTACTGATCACTCGGTGACCATTGGTTTCCAAGTCGGCGCCTTGATTCAAGTGCGCGATGGCCAAGATGTGGGCCCCGGTGAGGTGTTGGCGCGCATTCCTGTTGAAGGACAGAAAACGCGTGACATCACCGGCGGTTTGCCCCGTGTGGCCGAGTTGTTCGAAGCCCGTTCGCCCAAAGACAAGGGCATTTTGGCGGAGATGACCGGTACCGTGTCTTTTGGCAAGGAGACCAAAGGCAAGATGCGCTTGCAAATCACCGACCCAGAGGGCACCGTGTGGGAAGAGCTGGTTCCCAAAGAGAAAAACATCTTGGTTCACGAAGGCCAAGTGGTGAACAAAGGCGAGAACATTGTGGACGGCCCGGCCGATCCCCAAGACATCTTGCGCTTGCTGGGCATTGAAGAGTTGGCCCGCTACATCGTCGATGAAGTGCAAGACGTTTACCGTTTGCAAGGCGTGAAGATCAACGACAAGCACATTGAAGTCATCGTTCGCCAGATGTTGCGCCGTGTGGTGGTCGATAACGCGGGCGACTCAGGTTACATTGGCGGCGAGCAAGTGGAGCGTTCTGAGATGCTCAATACCAATGAAGCTTTGCAGGTCGAAGGGAAATTGCCCGCAACCTACACCAATTTGTTGCTGGGTATCACCAAAGCCTCTTTGTCAACCGACTCGTTCATCTCGGCAGCTTCCTTCCAGGAAACCACCCGGGTGCTCACCGAGGCGGCCATCATGGGCAAGCGCGACGAATTGCGTGGCTTGAAAGAAAACGTCATCGTCGGTCGCCTCATTCCTGCAGGCACTGGCATGGCTTATCACCAAGCCCGCAAGGTCAAGGATGCCATGGACGAAGCCGAGCGGCGTGCGATTGCCGACGCCGAGGCGGCTGAGTTGGCCGAGGCCACAGCCGGATCGGGTGAGCATGACGATGAGGCGGTGGACGCCAGTGGCAACGATGCCGCTGGACCTGCTTAAAAACACAAAGGCCCCCAGCGGGCCTTTGTCGTTTTAGGCGGACTTGGCCATGATCATTTCGTGGTGGGCCCTGGTGTGTTTGGCCTTGCTGGTCTTTTGGGGCCTGGGTGCATACAACCGCCTGGTACGCTTGCGCGCAGCCATTGGGCAAAACCTGGCCGTGATTGACAGCTATTTGACGCGCTATGAAGAGCTGGTGGAGTTGGCGGTCACGGCTGCTGCATCGGCACCTTTTGGTTGGCAGTCTTCTATCGCTCCGGAGCTGGGCGCGGCCCACTGGACACGGTTGCAAACAGCTGCGCGCAAAACAGCCATTGCCATGGCCCATTGGCAAGACCTGCTGTTTTCCCACACAGCAGCGCGCGCTTTGCGTGAAAGCAAGCTAGAGCTGTCACAAGCCTGGCAGTCGATCAACCACCCGGATGTGTACTACATCACAGTGGCGCCAGAGTTGCAATCGCGCTGGACCGAACTGGATGTGTTGATACAGCCCGATATGGACCGGTACAACCACGCGGTGACCCATTACAACGCAGCCATCGCGCAGTTTCCTGCTTTGTTGCTGGCGCGTTTGTTCTCGTTTCGCTCGGCCAGTTCACTGTGACGGTTTCGAGCCTTGTACTGGCACCACCCTTGTGGCAGCAATTGCTGGCCACGGCTGGGGCCTTGGCTGCTGTGGCCAAAGGTGAATCGGCCAACGCTGCACTGTTGCGCGTGGCCAACCCATTGCGCCCAGGGGTGCAGTCATTGTTGTTTGCCACATTGCGCCATTGGGGGCGTGCGCATGCTTTGCGAGCGGTCTTGGCCCAGCGCTCGCCACCGCCTGAGGTGGACAGCTTGTTGTGTGTGGCTTTGGCCTTGTGTTGGGCGCCGGAGCAGTCACCCTATGAGCCATTCACCTTGGTCAATCAAGCCGTAGAGGCCGCCAAAAACAGCCCCAAGATGAATGCGCAGGCGACTTTTGTCAACGCTTGCTTGCGCCGATTTTTGCGCGAGCGCGAAGCTTTGGTCGCTGCCACAGACACCGACCTGCAAGCCCGGTGGAACCACCCCGCATGGTGGGTGGCGCAATTGCAGCGCGACCACCCGCACCACTGGGCTCAGGTGCTGCGCGCCGGCCAAATGGCCGCGCCCATGGTGATGCGCGTCAACCAGCGCCGCATACAGCGGTCAGAGTTGGCCGCGCAATGGTTGGCACAAGGCTTGATTTCGCAAGAAGTGGGTGTCGATGGGTTGATCTTGGCGCAGGCCATGCCCGTGGAGCGCATTCCTGGCTTTTCCGATGGGCTGTGTTCAGTTCAGGATGCGGGGGCCCAAATGGCGGCCAGCCTGCTGCTGCAGGCTTTACCGGGTCACGGTGCGCAAACGCGCATCCTGGACGCTTGTGCGGCACCGGGCGGTAAAACGGCGCATTTGTTGGAGTTGTCTGACGCGCAAGTTGTGGCGCTGGATGTGGACCCGGCCCGATGCGAGCGCATCGATGGCAATTTAGAGCGGCTAGGACTTCATGCACGAGTGAGCGTGGGCGATGCAGCAGACAGCGATGCCTGGTGGGACGGGCAGCTTTTTGACGGCATCTTGCTGGACGCACCCTGCACCGCATCAGGCATTGTTCGGCGCCACCCTGATGTGCCTTGGCTGCGTCGCGCCAGCGACGTGCCGCAGTTGGCACGTTTGCAGCAACGGTTAATGGCGGCCCTGTGGCCGCTGCTCAAACCGGGCGGGGTGATGCTGTATTGCACCTGCTCGGTGTTCAAGGCCGAGGGCGAGGGGCAGATCAAAGCGTTTCTTCAGCACAACACACAAGCACTGTCTTTGCCCTGTGTGGGACATCTATTGCCCCAAAATCGCTTGGACAGCGGCGCTGTCGCAGACAATCTGCCCTGTGACCACGATGGCTTTTTTTACGCATTGCTGCAAAAACCTTTGGGCTGAATTTCAGCGCATTGCCGTTGGCATGCGAACTTGGCTTCACGCTGGGATGGCCGTATTGGCTTGGGTGGTTTGCGCTTGCCCGGCATGGGCCCAGAATCAAGTGGCCATGGCCAGTTTTCAAACAGAGCGCAACGAAGACGTTTATCAAATATCGGCGCAATTCGATTTAGAGCTGTCCAACACGGTTCAAGAAGCTTTGCTCAAAGGCATACCGGTTTACTTTGTGGTGGATGCCAAGGTTTACCGTGACCGCTGGTATTGGTCAGACAAATTGGTGTCTGCTGCGCAACGCCACATCCGCATCAGTTACCAACCGCTGACGCGCCGCTGGCGCATGCAGGTGGCTTCGCAACCGATTGTGCAAAATGGCCTCGGGGTTTCGCTCATGCAAGCCTATGACAGCTTGGAAGAGGTCATGGCCAATTTGCGGCGACTCAATCGGTGGAAGTTCGCCGATGCGGCACAAATCGAAACGGGCGCTGGGCATCGCTTGGAATTTGCCTTTTATTTGGATCTGAGCCAATTGCCCCGCCCCTTGCAGATGGGCGCGGCCGGTCAGTCTGATTGGGAGTTGGCAGTCACCAAGAGCATCCGTCTGGCCACTGAAGCTGCCCGATGAAAGACACATCTGGCCGCCGGAAGTCACCTTGGCGGTGGCTGTGGGCTGTGGGCGTTGCTGTGGTTTTGGGCTTGGGCCTGGTATTGCTTTTCTTGCTGACCCTGGCCGCTGACAAGCAAGCCTTGTACGAGCGCAATTACGATGCACTGTTGTGGCTCAACGCAGGGGTGGCCGCCGTGTTGTTGGTGGTCATTGGCTGGACCTTTTCGCGTTTGGTGATGCGTTGGCGGCGCGGCAAATTTGGATCCCGCTTGTTGGCCAAATTGGCCATGATCTTCGCTTTGGTGGGCATGCTACCAGGGCTTTTGATCTACGGCGTGTCTTACCAATTTGTCTCGCGCTCGATTGAGAGTTGGTTTGATGTGCAGGTGGAAGGCGCGCTGGAGGCGGGCCTCAACCTGGGGCGCACCAGCTTGGACACCTTGGCCAGTGACCTGAGCAGCAAAGCACGCGTGGCGGCTGGGCAAATCAGCGACATCCCCAGCGCCAGTGCTGGTTTGGCTTTGGAGCGCTTGCGCGACCAATTGGGTGCCGATGACATCATTTTGTGGAGTCCCTCTGGTCAGCCGCTGGCCAGTGCAGGGGCCTCCTTGTTTCAGCTCAATCCCGAGCGCCCCGCCAGCGCGCAGTTGCGGCAATTGCGCAGCCAAGGGGTGATCTCGCAATTGGAGGGATTAGAGGAAGGCGTGGCTGGCAAAAGCCAGCGAGCGCGGGTAAAGGTGTTGGCCATCGTGGCGGCACCTGGCTTGGGCCTCCTGGAGGAAAATCGAATTTTGCAGGTGACCCAAACCTTGCCGCCCAATTTGGTCGCCAACGCCTTGGCGGTTGAGTTGGCCTACCGCGAATACCAAGAGCGTGCTTTGGCGCGGCAGGGCCTGCGCCGGATGTACATCGGAACCTTGACCTTGACCTTGTTCTTGGCGGTCTTTGGTGCCGTTTTGTTGGCCGTTCTCTTAGGCAACCAATTGGCGCGTCCATTGCTTTTGCTGGCCCAAGGTGTGCGCGATGTGGCCGCTGGCGATCTCAGCCCCAAAGCGGTGTTTGAGAGCCGTGACGAACTCAGTGACCTGACCCGATCGTTTGCCCAAATGACGGCGCAATTGGCACAAGCACGCAATGCCTTGGGTGAAAGCATGGCTCAGGTGGACTTGGCGCGTGCCAACTTGCAAACCATCTTGGACAACATGAGCGCCGGTGTGATTGTGATGGATGAGGCGGGCTTGGTCATTTCTTCCAACCCCGGGGCGACGCGCATTTTGCGCGTGCCCTTGGCCGCCTTTGAGGGAAAGCCACTGGGTTCTGCCCCGGGCCTTCAAGGCTTGGCCGAACAGGTGGATCATGAGTTTGCTGGTTTTGTGGGCGAGCGAAGTCAACATGGCTTGGACCATTGGCAGCAGTCTTTTGAACTGGCCTCTGCCGCAGCGGCCACGCCCAGCCAAGGGCCAAGTGCGGGCCATAACGGTGTGACCTTGGTCGCGCGCGGGGCCGTATTGCCCAACCATGCCCGATTGTTGGTGTTTGACGACATCTCTGAAATTGTGTCTGCCCAGCGCGCCCAAGCTTGGGGCGATGTGGCGCGTCGCTTGGCGCATGAAATCAAAAACCCTTTGACCCCCATCCAGCTGTCGGCTGAGCGGTTGGAGATGAAGCTCTCCGGCAAGTTGCCCGATGGCGAGCAGGCCATCTTGGTCAAGTCGATCAAAACCATCGTGGACCAAGTGGACGCCATGAAGCGATTGGTCAACGAATTCCGTGACTATGCGCGCTTGCCAGTGGCAGACCTCAAGCCGGTGGACTTCAATGCGCTGGTGCTCGAGGTGCTGAGCTTGTATGGTGAAGAAACAGCCACCGTGCCGGTTCACACAGAGTTGGACGATAACTGTCCTCGGGTGATGGGTGACGCTTTGCAGTTGAGGCAAGTCATTCACAACTTATTGCAAAACGCTCAAGATGCCACGCCGCCAGAACGCGCCCACTTGGGGGTGATGTTGCGCACCCAATGGGTGGAAACATCAGGGCGCGTTCGTTTGACGGTGCTCGACCATGGCAGCGGATTTCCAGAGCACATATTGCAGCGTGCTTTCGAGCCCTACATCACCACCAAGCCGCGTGGCACGGGTTTGGGCTTGGCCGTGGTCAAAAAAATTGCTGACGAGCACGGCGCACGCATTGACCTCAGAAACCGCGATATCGATGGTGTGGTCCAAGGCGCCCAAGTATCGCTATCATTCGAAACTGAAACCCCGCATCAGCACATAATCTAGCAGGCAATATGGCAAATATTTTGGTGGTGGACGACGAACTGGGCATTCGCGAACTGCTCTTCGAAATCCTCAATGACGAGGGGCACCAGGTGGAGTTGGCTGAAAATGCTGCCCAAGCCCGTGCGGCACGGCAAAACAGTCGCCCCGATTTGGTTTTGCTCGACATCTGGATGCCCGATACCGACGGCGTGACTTTGCTCAAAGAGTGGTCGACGGCCGGCTTGCTCAATATGCCTGTGGTGATGATGAGTGGGCATGCCACGATTGATACAGCGGTGGAGGCCACGCGAATTGGTGCGCAGGCTTTTTTGGAAAAACCCATCACCTTGCAAAAGTTGCTCAAAGCGGTTGAAGGGGCCTTGGCTCGAAAATCTGCCACTGCACATGCCGCCCCTCAGCGTGTCAATCCCTCACCGATCATGTTGGCATCGGTCACGTCGCCCCATTTGGTGGCAGCAGAGACCTTGACCGCCATGGCCTTGCCTGCGAACCATCAAAGCTTTGACTTGGATGTCCCCCTGCGCGAGGCGAGAGATGCATTTGAAAAAGCCTATTTCGAATTCCACCTGGCCCAGGAGAATGGATCCATGACCCGGGTGGCCGAAAAGACAGGTTTGGAGAGAACCCATCTTTATCGCAAGCTCAAGCAACTGGGCGTTGACCTCTCGCGCAGCAAACGCGGGAGTCCTTGAGTGACAGCTGTCTTTGCCAAGGTACCTGAGGCTTATTGATCTGTTTTTGCATGAACCCGGCCAGCTACCCATTGGGCGAGACCCGTGTGGCGGACCACCCACACAAAGAACACAGACCCCAGTACAGCGCCAGCCAAGTCCCCCACAGCCATGGCCACGAAGTGGTGTATTGAAGTCTCTGTATAGGCTTGGATCACATGCCAAAAAATGAAATGCAAGCTGGGATTGATCAAGGTGTACACACCCGCCAGCAAAAGCAATTCTTTCAGTTGGTTCAATGCAACAGGCCGACGGGTGGTCAATTGCAATAGGCCGTAGGCGGCCACAGCACTGCTGCATGAGGCCAACACATTCAACCAAGCCAAGCCATTGAAGACTTGGTTGGACAAGAAGATCAATTCGGCACAACCCAGGGCCGTGGCGCAAGTCCCCCACAGGGGGCCCAGGATCAACAAGTTGGCCAATCGCAGAAAAGAGGGCAAATAGACCCAAGAAATATTGGGCGTGACTTCCCAAAACTCAAACACCCAAAGGTTGGCCAAATGGGTCAACATGTAAACCAATGAGCCTACCAGCATGAGTGCGGCTTTCTCAACTGAGATCGCATAAAAAGGGGAGATTCGCATCACTGAATTATCTGATCAGACAGGCCTGTGTCAATTGCTGCTGTTAGCGTTTGCGATAGACAAAGCGCTGGATTTGTTCTTAGCAGAACGGTGCTTCATGGGATGGCGGGCCTGGTCATTTTCGGGCCTCATGGTCTTTTACAGGTGAGGCTCTCGCGAAACGATGGTGCTACAATTTGCTGATTGGCCCGGTAGCTCAGTCGGTAGAGCAGAGGATTGAAAATCCTTGTGTCGGTGGTTCGATTCCGCCCCAGGCCACCAAACTTTCATTTCCTTCCAAATTCATGCAGTGAGCAAAATCGGCGGAGTACTAACTCTGCGGTAGCTTTTTCAGGCCTAGGGTGAAAGAGCATGACTCACACCGGCTTTCCGAATTTCAGGCATTGGTAATATTGGCTTCGTATTTTAAAAAAGAATGCCTTAGCCTATGAACGTGCTTCTCACCGGTGGAACTGGCTACATCGGCAGCCACACTGCGGTTGTGCTTTCGCAATTAGGGCATAATATTACTCTTTTTGATAACCTATCTAAT
>Ga0194077_1234_pt1 | contig 15206 bp, 15 predicted proteins | sample LauGreSuBDMM15SN_2_FD_133647 | JGI IMG/M metagenome (GOLD analysis project Ga0194077, IMG submission 133647) | reverse complement strand
GGGCTGCGTTGTTCAGGCGGGACATCATTGGGCAAATACAAAGCACCGCGTTGACCGCAGGCCGAAGCCAACGCGGCCACACCGACGGCAAGGACAAACCGTGTGCATAGAATGGGCCTATGTTTCATCTAGAAATTGTAGCCAGCGCCTGTGGTGCCCTTGTATGACCGATAACGAATTCATGAACCTGGCCGAGGCTTTGCTGCAGTCGGTCGAACAACATTGCGACCGCATCAACGAAAACAGCGATGCCGACATCGACAACCAGCGGGTGGGCGGCATGGTCACCTTGGTGTTTGCCAACCGCAGCCAAATTGTGATCAACCTGCAAAAGCCTTTGCACGAGGTGTGGCTGGCCACCCGCAGCGGTGGCTACCACTATCGTCACGATGGGCAAGCCTGGATGGACACCAAAGGCCAGGGTGATTTTTGGGTGCAACTGGGCCAAGATGCCAGCGCCCAAGCGGACATGCCGCTCAGCTTCAGTTCTTGAACAGGTCGAGAATTTTCTTTTTCTCGTCGGCCGCGGGCAACTCGCTGTTGCCCGACTTGTTCTCCATCCCCAAGCCGAGGATGCCCGTGGTGCGGGAAAACTCCGTGAAAAACCAATCCCCGGCTTCATAGACCACGCCAGCTGGCGCGCTCAATTCGGCAATGGGTGTGTTTTTAAGGGCGGTTTGCATGTATTGGATCCACACCGGCAAGCTCAGTCCCCCGCCGGTTTCGCGGTCCCCCAGTTTGCGCGGCGTGTCGTATCCGATCCAGGTCACCGCCGTCAAGGTGGGGTGGTAGCCGGCAAACCAAGCGTCCATGGAGTCATTGGTGGTGCCGGTTTTGCCGTAAATGTCGTTGCGCTTCAAGGTCGACTGGGCCTTAGACGCCGTGCCCGATCGGGTCACCTCTTGCAGCAGGCTGCTCATCACAAAAGCATTGCGGGCACTGATGGCGCGCACCGACTCCTCTTGTTCGATGGGGGTGTAGTCTGAGAGCACTTTGCCCATGGCATCGGTCACTTTGGTGATCAGATAGGGGTTGATGCGAAAGCCGCCGTTGGCAAACACTGAATAACCGGTGGCCATTTGCAAGGGGGTGACCGATCCAGCCCCCAAGGCCATGGTCAGGTAGGCCGGGTGGCGTTGGGGGTCAAAGCCAAACTGGGTGATCCAGTTCTGGGCGTTTTGTGGCCCCACGGCTTCCAGTACCCGAATCGATATCATGTTCTTGGATTTGGCCAAGCCCTTGCGCAAGCTCATGGGCCCTTCAAAGGTGCCGTCGTAATTTTTGGGCTCCCAGGCTTGGCTGCCGGTGACACTGGCGTCGTAAAACAAAGGCGAGTCGTTGACCACGGTGGCGGGCGTGAAGCCCTTTTCCAACGCAGCGGAGTAGATGAAGGGCTTGAAGCTCGACCCCGGCTGGCGCCAGGCTTGGGTCACGTGGTTGAACTTGTTTTTGTCAAAGTCAAAGCCGCCCACCAAGGCGCGGATGGCGCCGTCGCGCGGGTCCAATGCGACAAACGCCCCCTCCACTTCTGGCAATTGGGTGATTTCCCACGCCGTCCCTTTGACGATGCGGATCACCGCGCCAGGCCTGAGCTTGATGTTGGGCGGCGCTTTGTCGGCCAAACCCGATTGCACCGGCTTGAGTCCCTCACCCGTGACCTCGATCACTTCGCCGTTTTGTCGCACCGCACGCACCAGCTTGGGCGTGGCTTCCAGCACCACAGCGGCCATCAAGTCGCCCTTGTCGCCTTGTTCGATCAAGGTGTCGTCGATCAGCTCATCGCGCTCGCGCGCATTGGCGGGCAGGTTGATGAACTTTTCCGGGCCCCGGTAGTGCTGGCGTTTTTCATAGTCCATGATGCCCCGGCGCAGTGCTTGATAGGCCACCTCTTGGTCGGCGGCACGCACCGTGGTGTAAACCTTCAGGCCCCGGGTATAGGCGTCGACCCCGTACTGGGCAAACATCAAGGAACGCGCCATCTCGGCCACATAGTCAGCGTGGTTGCGAAAGCCCAGGTTGGCATTGCGCACCTGCAACTCTTCGCCCTTGGCCTGATCGGCTTGGGCCTGGGTGATGAAGCCGTTGTCGAGCATGCGCTCAATGATGTAGAGCTGGCGCGAACGGGCGCGTTTGGGGTTGTTGATGGGGTTGTAGGCCGATGGGGCTTTGGGCAAACCCGCCAACATGGCGGCCTCGGCCACCGTGATGGACTTCAAAGGCTTGCCGTAATAGGCTTCACTGGCTGCAGCAAAACCGTAGGCACGGTTGCCCAAAAAAATCTGATTCAGGTAAATCTCGAAAATTTGGTCTTTGGTCAGCAAATGTTCGAGCTTGAAGGTCAGCAGCAGCTCGTAAATTTTGCGGGTAAAGGTTTTCTCTGAAGTCAGGTACACATTGCGCGCCACCTGCATGGTGATGGTCGATGCCCCCTGGCTTTTGGCCCGACCCAAGTTGGCCAAGCTGGCGCGCACCAAACCAATGTAGTCCACCCCGCCATGGTGATAAAAGCGGGCGTCTTCGATGGCCAAGATGGCGTCCTTCATGACCTGCGGGATGTCCTTGAACTCGGTGTAATTGCGCCGCTCTTCGCCAAATTCGCCGATCAAGGTGCCTTCCACAGAGTACACCCGCATCGACAGTTTGGGGCGGTAATCGGCCAGGTCAGAGATGTCGGGCAGCTGGGGATAGGCCATCGCCAGGGCCAGGGCCACCAGCAGCGAAATGGACAAAACACCGGCCACGCTCAAGCCAATGGACCACTTCAGAAAGCCCCATACCAAGGCCCCCAATTGCGATGGGCTGCTGTCGTTGGCGGGTGCCTCGGGGGGTGACTTGCGGTTCATGGGCGACCGCGCCGGTGTGGCCCGCGCGGTGAAACAAAACGCTGATTATAAAAAATGCCACCCGGGGAAGAATAGGGTGTTAGATATTGAAACCAAAAGCATTCATGGTTAGGATGCAGGGAAACATCAGGGAGTGCACATGGCGTGGGGCAAAAACTTCATGCGCGCTGGGCGTCAGGCCTTGCTCGGGGTTGATTGGGGCGGCGACTGTTTGAGCTTGGTGGCCGTGGACGGCCACCCGGCCCTGGGCTGGCGGCTGAGTTTGAGCGAGCAAGAAAGCTGGCTGGGTGAGTCCAATCCCAGTGCGGCTTTGGCGCGTGCTTGGCGGCGCAGTGCCAGCCGGGTGCGGCGGGTTGCTGTGGCCGTCCCGGACCAAAGCGTGTGGCAACAGATGATGGTCTTGGATGCGCGCTTGCACGGTGAGGACTTGCATTTTCAAATTGGTTTGCGCTTGCGCGACCAATTGCCATGGGATATTTCGCAGGTCAGCTGGGACTACGCTGGGCACGACACCCTTGACACACCGCATGCCAATGGCGCGGCGTACACCGTCTGTGCTGTGCCCTTGAGTGAATTACAGCCCATGCTGGATTGGGTGCGCGCCGCCGATCTCATGCCCTGGGTGGTTGACGTCCAAGCCCAGGCATTGCAGCGCTGGAGCGAGCACGCACAGCGGTTGGTTCCCGGTCGCGCCAACGCACAAGCCAGCCCATTGGCCATGGGGCTGGCATTGCGCCGGTTTGTGGCATGAGCCCCATCAACCTATTGCCCCAGCGCGAACGCCTGTGGCAGCGCCAAAGGCGCTGGTGGCGCCAACGCTGGTCTTGGACTTTGGGTATTTCCTTGGCCGTGTGGGCCAGCTTGGCAGGGGTCATGGCTTGGCACCACCAGCATTGGGTGGACGCCAACGCGCAGGTGCAGGCCCAAATCGATGCGCAAGCGCCCCTGCGCGCACAGCACCAGCGCTTGCTGCAAGCGCAACAACAATGGCAAGACGCGTTGCAAGGCACTGAGCGCAACCCAGTGGCCATGCAGGAGCCTTGGCGCAGTTGGCAAGCCCTGGCCCAAATGGCCGCGCCCCAGGTGCATTGGGAGCGATGGGTTTGGGATGGCCAGACCATCACCGCATCGGGTCAGGTGTTGCAAGCTGCTGTGGCCACCCAATTACAGGCCCAATGGCAACAACACCTGGGGCCTGGCATGGTGGTGCAGGCCCTGTCCTTGAAAGCTGAGCTCACCCGCGACCCGCAGGGGGTGGCAGACCACTGGTGGCATGGGGAGTGGCGTTGGCGCAGCCCAGCCGCAGGCGAGGACAAAAAGGCCCAAGCCCCCGCACCGGGAGGTGCCGCACCCTTGCCTGGGCCACCCAATGCGAAGGAGGGTCTCCAGCGATGAACAACCCGCCAGAGCGTCTTGCGTGGCCCCAGCGCTTGTCGGCATTCAAATGGGACACCCCTTGGGCTTGGCCCTTGACCCAACAAGTGGGTGCGCTCACGGTTCTGGTGCTGGTGTTGTTGATGGCCTGTGTGGCCTCGCTGTCGCCTTGGTGGGGGTCCTTGCATGCCTTGCAACAAAGCCATCAAAGTTTGTCCGCCCAATTTGAAGCCGGCCAACAGAAGTTGCGCGATTTGCCCGATTTGGAGCAGCGCGTTCAGGCCTTGCGCGACGCACATGAACTCCGCCTCCGCGACAGCGCTGTGGCCCCATCTTCGTGGATGCACCCGGTGGCTTGGACGCCTGTGCCAGCGCTGACGGGTGCCAGCGTTGCCCCGCGCTGGCGCGGTCAAACACAAGGCCAGGCCAGCGAGGTGGCCCTGGTTTTGGCCCAAATCGCCGCTACCAACGCCGCATTGCAGGTTGAATTGACGCGCACCGCTCAAGCCGGTCAGTGGCGGTTGACGTGGGAGGTGGCGGGCGCAGAACCGCCCTTGGGCAGCCGCATTGAGCCCAACAACCCCAGCAAGTGGTTCCCATTGCTTGACGACGCGCCCATGCGCGCCCATTGGCGTGCACAGTTGTTGGCGCAACCCGGGCGCGTGCAATGGTTGTTGCCACAACTCAGCCGTCCCGCGGAGGCCTTGGAGTCATTTGAGTTGGGCCAATTGGCCTGGATCGGTTGGTTGGAACAAGGCGATCGGCGCATCGCCCTGGTTCAGGCCGGCACAGAGGTGCATCGGGTGGCCGTGGGCGGGTACATGGGGCGTCAGCATGGCCGTGTCGAGCACATTGGCTTAGACCACCTGGTTTTGCGCGAGGTGATGCGCAACCCCCAAGGCGTTTGGGGTCCCGTCATTGCCCGTTGGCCCGCCGTGGCCCCAGCGGTGGTCAAGGGCTCACCGCCATCATTTGCAGCAAAGGCCCCGCCATGAAAACCTGCCACCCAACCCAGTCCTCCTCACATTTAATTTTTGTCCAAACGCCCGTCGGTGGGGTGCCGTGGTGGCGATCTGCAGGGCGCTGGGTGATGTCGTGGGCCATGTTGGGGGGTGTCCTGGGTGATGCGCTGGCCCAAACGGGCACACCCGAGCAGACTGCGCCTTTCTCCTCCGCACCCAAGGCATCACCGCCAACCGGCGCGGAGAAAGGTTTGCCCTTGTCGATGAACTTTCAAAACATCGAATTGCGCACAGCCTTGCAAGTGATGGCCGACTTCACTGGCTTGAATGTGGTGGTTTCGGACTCGGTCACGGGTCAGGTCACGGTGCGCTTCAAAGACGTGCCCTGGGAATTGGCCTTGGACAGCTTGCTGCAAGCCAAGGGTTTGGCCTATCAACGCCAGGGCTCGGTGTTGTGGGTGGCCACCCAAGCGGAAATCAGCGCCCGCGAAAAGAAAAACCTGGAGGCGCGCCAGGCCATGCAAGCGATCGAGCCGTTGCAAACCCGCGCCTTTGAGCTGAGCTATGCCCGTGCCAACGAGGTGCTGGCCCAGTTGCTGGGCAACACAACTGCGGTGGTGAGCGGCGCCATGCCGTGGGGCCCTTTCGGCTTGCCCCAGAACAACCCAGGCGGTGCTTTGGCCAGCCACAGCGGCAACCCGCGCATCTTGAGCGCCCGCGGCAGTGCCATGGCCGAGCCACGCACCAATCAGTTGTTTGTCACCGATGTGTCGGAGCGCTTGCAGCAAGTGGCCCAGATGCTGGCGCGCATTGATGTGCCGTTGCGCCAAATCATGATCGAAGCGCGCATCGTGGAAGCCACCGATACCTTCAGCAAGGCCTTGGGCGTTCGCTTGGGGGCCATCGACACGGCCGGTGCAGCAACCGGTGTGGGCAACAATTTGGGTGCAGTGATCAACAACGCGCGTGTCCCTGGTGTGGCCACAGCCGCTACCGATGTCAGCGGCAGTTTGGTCAATTTACCGGCAGCGGCCATCGGTGGGGTGGGGGCGGCGACGGTGGCGGTATCCATCTATGACGCGTCCAAGACGCGCTTGCTGGGCTTGGAAATTTCCGCCCTGGAGTCCGATGGCCAGGGCAAAGTGGTGTCCAGTCCCCGGGTGGTCACGGCCAACCAAACCAAGGCCATCATCGAACAAGGCACCGAGTTGCCCTACCAAACCGCCACCAGCAGCGGGGCGACATCGATCGCCTTTCGCAAGGCCAACCTCAAGTTGGAAGTCACACCCCACATCACTCCGAATGGCGGCATCATTTTGGATTTGGACATCAGCAAAGACAGCGTGGGCCAGGCCACCGCCGCTGGCTTTGCCATCGACACCAAGCACATCAACACCCAGGTGTTGGTGGAAGATGGGGGCACGGTGGTGATTGGTGGCATTTACGAGCTCAACGAGACCAATGGCCGCAACAAGGTGCCCTTTCTGGCCGATATTCCAGGCCTGGGGTGGCTGTTTCAAAACAGTTTGCGCGCCACCAGAAAGCAGGAGTTGATGGTGTTCATAAGCCCTAAAATGGTTCACTCCAGTGCACCTGCACGCTGAGAAAGCATCTTTTGTTGGTTTTGGTTGGTCTGCCAGGTTCTGGTAAATCCACGGTGGGCCGTCAACTCGCCCGCCGACTCGATATCCCTTTTTTGGACTCGGATCACGCGATCGAGCAGCGTTTGGGCTGCTCCATCCGCAAATATTTTGAGCGCCAGGGGGAGGAGCGTTTTCGTGATGTTGAAACCGAGGTGTTGGCCCAACTGGTGCAGCAAGCCCATGGGGTGCTGTCCACCGGCGGCGGCTCGGTGTTGCGGGAACAAAACCGCGATTTGTTGCGCCAAAGTGGTCAGGTGTTTTACCTCTACGCCAGCCCGCAAGAAGTGTTTCGCCGCTTGCGCCACGACCGCAATCGCCCCTTGCTGCAAGTGGCCGACCCCTTGAAGCGACTGCAAGACTTGTTCACCTTGCGCGACCCGCTGTACCGCGCCGCAGCGCACCATGTGATTGAAAGCCCCAAGCCGTCTGTCGGGGCGATGGTGCAAGGTGTGCTGCAACACTTGGAGCGTGCGCCCGAAATGGCCCCTGCCAATGGGGCGCATCCCACCCCACCGCTGGCGCCGCCCACGTCGCCCCCTCACTGAGCATTTGCCATGGCCCACACCCCTGTCGAGACTGTCCACATCCATTTGGGGGATCGCAGTTACCCCATCCTCATCGGCGCGGGTTTGTTGTCTGCGCCCAGCACTTGGGCCGACTTGCCCAAAGGCAGCAGCGCGCTCATCGTCACCAACACCACCGTGGCCCCTTTGTACGCGGCGGCGGTACAAGTGGCGTTGGCACCTCACTTTGCGCAGGTGCATGTGCTGGCCTTGCCCGATGGCGAAGCCCACAAAGGTTGGGAAGCATTGAACCAAATTTTCGATCTGTTGTTGGCCCAAGCCTGTGACCGGCGCACCGTGCTGGTGGCCTTGGGTGGCGGCGTGGTGGGCGACATGACCGGGTTTGCCGCCGCTTGCTACATGCGGGGCGTGCCCTTTGTGCAAGTGCCCACCACCTTGTTGGCCCAAGTGGATTCTTCGGTGGGTGGCAAAACCGCCATCAACCACCCCTTGGGCAAGAACATGATTGGCGCTTTTTACCAACCCGAGCGGGTGATCTGCGACTTGCACACCTTGCAAAGCCTGCCTGGCCGCGAACTCAGCGCTGGTTTGGCCGAGGTCATCAAATACGGGCCGATCGCCGACATGGCCTTTTTGGACTGGATTGAAGCCCACCTGGGCGATTTATTGGCCCGCGACCCGGCCGCCTTGGCCTGGGCCGTGCAGCGCAGTTGCCAAATCAAAGCCGATGTGGTGGGCCAAGACGAGCGCGAAGGGGGCTTGCGCGCCATCCTCAATTTTGGTCACACCTTTGGCCATGCCATCGAAGCCGGCTTGGGTTTTGGCGAATGGTTGCATGGCGAGGCCGTGGGTTGTGGCATGGTGATGGCGGCCAACTTGTCTGAGCGCTTGGGCTTGGTGGATGCGGCCTTTGTGCAGCGCCTGACCCGCGTCATTGACCGCGCGGGCTTGCCCACCGTGGGGCCTGCATTGGGTGTGGACACCTACATGCACCACATGCGGGTGGACAAAAAAGCCCAGGCCGGTGACATCCGCTTCGTACTGATCAACGGGCCGGGTCACGCTGTGGTGCGCGGCGCACCCGATGCCTTGGTGGCTGACGTGTTGCAGGCGTGTTGCACCGCATGAGCTTGTTGGCCGTGCCCTTGCCGGAGGTGATGGATGGAGCGGCGCCATTGGCAGGTGGCGAACACAAAGCCCCCGCGCTCAGCGACCTGGCCTGTCACCCGACGCTGAGCCGGGGCCGGCTTCACCCCCAGCCCGACGCGCCCACCCGCAACGCCTTTCAGCGCGACCGCGACCGCATCGTGCACTCCACCGCCTTTCGCCGCTTGGTCTACAAAACCCAGGTTTTTTTGAACCACGAAGGCGACTTGTTTCGCACCCGCATGACCCATTCGCTGGAAGTCGCGCAACTGGCGCGCTCGCTGGCGCGGGCCTTGGGTTTGCACGAGGATTTGGTGGAAGCGATTGCCTTGGCACATGACCTCGGGCACACCCCGTTTGGCCATGCGGGTCAAGACGCGCTGCACGACTGCATGGCCGAACACGGCGGCTTTGAGCACAACTTGCAAAGCCTGCGGGTGGTCGACCGGTTGGAGGCGCGCTACCCCGACTTTGACGGACTCAACCTGTGTTTTGAAACCCGCGAAGGCATCCTCAAGCATTGCTCGCTGCACAACGCCCAAGCCATCGAACGCGAAGAGCCTGGCGGCGTGGGCGCGCGCTTTTTGAACCGCACCCAACCCAGCTTGGAAGCGCAACTGTGCAACCTGGCCGATGAGGTGGCCTACAACGCCCACGACATCGATGACGGTGTGCGCTCAGGCTTGATCAGCCTGGAACAGTTGCAAGCGGTGCCCTTGTTTGATGTTTATCGACAGGCGGTGCAGCGTGAATACCCTTCGCTCTCGCCCAGGCGTTTGCTGTATGAATCAATCCGACGCATGCTCAGCGACCAGGTGTATGACGTGATGGCGCACACCCATGCTGCCATGCAAACGGTGGCGCAGCGCAGTGCGGATGGCGTGCGCCTGTCCCCCCCGGTGGTGGGCTTTGGCGCAGACATGCGCGAGCGCTCTTTGGCTTTGAAGCAGTTTTTGTTTCACAACCTGTATCGCCACCCGCAGGTGATGGCCACCACCGACTGGGCGCGCAGCGTGGTGGGCGAGTTGTTTCAGGTCTACCTCGATCGCCCCCAAGAAATGCCCCCCGAGCACCGCCAGCGGCCCAATCGCGCACGGGCGGTGGCTGACTACATCGCCGGCATGACCGACCGCTTTGCCGCCCGCGAACATGCACGTTTGTGCCCCGCTTCACCCACGGCCTTGAACCATCCAATGGCGAGGCATTGGCCATGAACGCGACCGTCCCGTCCAAGGGCTTGAGCCCGGCCACGGTGGTGATCTGGGCTGGTATCAGTGCGGCTTTGCACGTGGGCAAAATCCCGCCCGCCATTCCGCTGCTGCACCACGAATTGGGCATGAGCCTGATGCAGGCGGGCTTGATGTTGTCGATGGTGCAGTTCGCCGGCATGTTGTTGGGCTTGGTGGTGGGATTGAGCGCCGACCACTGGGGCCTGCGCAAGTGCATGCTGATGGGTTTGAGCCTGATGTTTTTTTCCAGTTGCCTCGGTGGTTTGGCCCCCGACGCCATCACCTTGCTGGTGCTGCGAGGGGTGGAAGGTCTGGGTTTTTTGCTGGTGGTCACGCCTGCGCCGGGCTTGATCCGGCAAAACGTTGCACCCGCGGAGCTGAACGCCCGCATGGGCGGTTGGGGCACTTATATGTCGTTTGGCAGTGCTTTGGGTTTGTTGCTTGGGCCCATCATCATGGGTTTGTGGAGCTGGACCACCTGGTGGATGTTTGCCGGCGGTGTGTCCTTTTTGGCTTGGCTGGCTGTATGGGTGGTGGTGCCTCGGCCGGTGTCACGACCCACCCCATTGGCCCCACAGGAAACGCTGGCCGCGGTGGCCGGTTGGCGCGACCGCTTGGGGCGCACCCTCACCACCCCGGGGCCGTGGCTCATTGCGCTTGCCTTTGCGGTCTACACGGGTCAGTGGATGTCGGTGATTGGGTTTTTGCCCACTATCTACACCCAAAACCAAATTTCTTGGGGCATGACGGGCGTGCTCACCGCGCTGGTGGCTTTGGTGAATTTTTCGGGCAATTGGATGTCTGGTCGTTTGCTGCAAAGCGGTTGGAGTGCGCGCCAAACCATGGCCACAGGCTATGTGGTCATGGGCCTGGGCGCGGTCGGTGCCTTTTTGGATTGGGGCGGCTTTCAATTGCCTTTTGCGGCCCGCTATGCCTGCGTGGTTTTGTTCTCGGCGGTGGGCGGATTGATACCCGGCACCTTGTTCGCCTGCGCGGTGCGGCTGGCCCCCAGCGAGGACACTGTTTCCACCACGGTGGGTTGGATGCAGCAATGGTCGGCCACCGGCCAATTCTTTGGTCCCTTGGCGGTGGCCTGGTTGGCCGGTGCCGTGGGCGGCTGGCAATGGACCTGGGTGGTCACGCTCAGCATGGCCACGATGGGTTTACTGCTGGCGCTGCGCATCCAACAAGCGCTGGCGCGAAAAACCTTGGCTGCGCAGCCCCATGCTTGATCCAGCGGATACCGAGCGCATCGCCATTGAAGACACCCAATGGTGGCTGTCTCGCGCCGTGGTGGGCTTGAACCTGTGCCCGTTTGCCAAAGCGGTGATGGCCAAAGGGCAGGTGCGCTATGTGGTGACCGAACTCACCGAGCCTGAGCAGATCTTGTTGCTGCTCAAAACCGAGATGCAAACCTTGGTGGATGCCGAACCCGACACGCTGGATACCACTTTGTTGATTGCGCCCTACCTGCTGCCCGACTTCTTGGACTTCAATGAATTTTTGTTCGACTGCGAAGCGCTGCTGCAAGACCTGGATTTGGAGGGTGTTCTGCAAATCGCCGACTTCCACCCCGGTTACCAGTTCGCAGGTTCCGCGCCCGATGACGTGGAAAACCGCACCAACCAGTCGCCTTACCCCACGCTGCATTTGCTGCGCGAGGACAGCGTGAGTCGCGCTGTTGAGGCCTTTCCCGATGCAGCCCTGATTTATGAGCGCAACACCGCCTTGCTGCGTGAGATGGGCGTGGCGGGTTGGCAAGCTTTGGGGCTGCAAGCGAGGTTGTATGGGAAGTTGGATTCGGGCGGCGACGGCCCCATTGCATAAGCAGCACCGTCACGCGCAAGCGCGTCGCGGCTTGACTTCAATGCAAGGCATGAATCACCCAAAAATGAAATAACCATGTATTTTCTCTATGCATCAATTAAAATACATGAATGTATCAGCGTCAATTCCAGCAAAAGCTCACCCAGCTCTTAAGGCAGTTTCCTGCTGTAGGGTTGCTGGGGCCGCGTCAGGTGGGCAAAACCACCTTGGCTTTTGTCCAAAAAACGCTTTATCCCGACGCGCTTTATTTGGACCTTGAGCTGCCTTCCGCGCAAAGGCAACTGGATGACCCGGAAGCTTTTTTGATGGCCCATGCGCAACAGTTGGTCATCTTGGACGAGGTGCAGCGCATGCCCGAGTTGTTTGGCATTTTGCGCGGCGTCATTGACCAGCGACGCCGGATGGGGCAAGCCAGCGGGCAGTTCTTGTTGCTGGGTTCGGCCACCGGTGTGTTGATGCAACAGTCCAGTGAAAGCTTGGCCGGGCGGGTGGCTTATGTGGAGCTGCCGCCGCTTCTGGCATTCGAAATTTTCACCGATCTTCCCACTGTTGCAGACCTCAATGCCCTGTGGGTTCGTGGCGGTTTCCCCATGTCCTGGTTGGCCCCAACCGATGCAGACAGCATGACTTGGCGTGAAGCGTTTATTGCCACCTATTTGGAAAAAGACATTCCAGCGCTGGGGCCTCGAATACCTTCCACCACCCTGCGGCGCTTGTGGACCATGTTGGCGCATCACCAAGGCGAGCTGTTGGATCTGTCCAAACTCGCAGCTGCTTTGGCCATCAGCGGTCAAACCGTCAGCCGGTACATCGACTTGTTGTGCGATTTGATGCTGGTGCGCCGCTTGCCCGCCTGGCACGGCAATGTGAGCAAGCGTTTGATTCGCTCACCCAAGGTGTATGTGCGAGACAGTGGTGTGGTGCATGCCTTGTTGGGCTTGTCAACCTTGGACGCTTTGCTGGGCCACCCCGTGGCGGGTTCAAGTTGGGAGGGCTTTGTGATGGAGCAGTTGATCAACGCAGCGCCACAGGCAGAGGTCAGTTTTTACCGAACCAGCAACGGTGCCGAGGCGGACTTGGTGTTGACGTTTCGGAACCAGCAAACCTGGGTCATCGAAATCAAGCGTTCCAGCGCGCCCACTTTATCGAGGGGCTTTTATCAAGCGGCCACAGACCTGAGGGCCGTGCGAAAACTGTTGGTCGCGCCTGTAGCGCAAACCTATCCTTTAAAAGAAGGCATTCAGGTGGTGGATGTGATGACGGCTATTCGCTGGGTGACGGAACAAGAAGAAAACCATGGTTAAAACAAAACACACATTTCCCCCCAAATTCCAAGATCCCAGCCATCAACTCGACCTGCACCCTGGCCAGTCCATCGAGTTGCTCAAGGCCCTGCACATCCTCACGCGTGAGGGCAAGATCAACCAAGATTCACGGCGCAAGTTAAAGCAGGTCAAGCACCTGTTTCAGTTCATCGAAAAGCCGTTGATGGCCATGCTGACCGAGCGCTTGGCGCAAGGCAGCAACGCGCCCATCGTGCTGGCCGATCACGGCGCAGGCAAGTCGTATTTGGGTTTCATGATCCACGACTGGTTTTTCAAACCCCAACAATTGATGCACGGTCGCTCGGTGGGAAAGGTGATTGGCATTGAAAGCCGTGCAGAGTTGGTGGCGGCCTCCCAGCAGATCGCGAAACAACTGGGTTTCGAGCCGGGCATGCAGTTCATCCATGCCAGTGTGAGCCAAGCCACCGCTGATCAGCGCCTGCCCGACAGCGTGGATATGGTCACCGCGCTGCACGCTTGCGACACCGCCACCGACGACGCCATTGCCTTTGGTTTGGCCAAACACGCGCAGTACATGGCTTTGGTGCCGTGTTGCCAAGCTGAGGTGGCCGCCTGCCTGCGCCAAGACAAAGCCCTGCAACTGGCACGCACCCCATTGGCCGAGTTGTGGCGCCACCCATTGCACACTCGCGAGATGGGCAGCCAAATCACCAATGTGATGAGGTGCCTGTATTTGGAGTCACAGGGTTACCAAGTCACTGTCACCGAGTTGGTGGGGTGGGAGCACAGCATGAAAAACGAGCTGATCTTGGCGCAACACACGGGACAAAAAACACACAGCGCCAGGGAGCGTTTGCAGGCTTTGTTGGGTCAGTTGGGCTTACAAGCCTGGGGGGAACAGCGGTTTCCTTTGCGCCAAGGCTGAGTCTGGCTAAGGCGGGTTGACCCCTCATGCGGGTTCACACCATCAAGTCAACGGACATCCCTTTGACAGGAAATGGGTTGATAAACGCTCCCAAGGGGTGGCGCTTGGGGGCGGGTTTTGAGCTGCCAGGTGACGATGAAGCATTTTGGTTCGTGGTGCGCTGGCGATAAAGCCCTGCTGGCCAACGCGGGTCGGGCAAAACTTCCCAACCTTCGTCCAGTTCAGTGACGTTCGGTGTGGCTGTTTGACCAAAAAAGCGGTAATTCATGCATTAAATATAATACCAAAGTTAAATAAAGTCAATAAAAATACCATTTTTAGTGCAAAAAGCTTTAAAAATGCACCTGCAAAGCGATCTGACCCCATTTAAATGGGGTCAGATTCCAATTAATATGACGACATGGCCCGCTTACCTCGTTTGACCGTGACTGGTTACCCCCACCATGTGATCTTGCGGGGAAACAATCGCCAAGCCATTTTTGCTTCGCAGGTCGATCGCCTGCGCATGCTGGACTTGCTCGCGCACCACAGTGCAGAAAACTCAGTGCAAGTGCACGCTTACGTATTGATGGACAACCACCTTCACCTGTTGGTCACGCCACAAAAAGACGGTGGTTTGCCCGCCATGATGCAAGGGGTGGGACGGAGTTACGTCAGGGCGTTCAATGACGCGCAAGGCCGCACTGGCACCCTTTGGGAGGGGCGCTACCGATCGTCGGTGATCCAAAGTGAGCGCTATTTGCTCGCATGCATGGTCTATATCGACCTCAACCCAGTTCGCGCTGGGATGGTGGCGCAGGCGGTCGATCACCCTTGGTCCAGCCATGCCCATTACCTGGGCCGGCGGGTGGACAGTTTGATCACGCCCCATCCTTTGTTTTGGGCGTTGGGCAACACCCCTTTTGAGCGCGAGGCCGCTTACGCCGAATTGGTGCAAGCTGGCTTGGGAGCGAACCAACAAGGCGCATTGACCGATGCGGCGCTCAAAGGTTGGGCATTGGGCGAGACTGACTTCATGGCTGAATTGCAAGAAAAAACGACCCGTCGTCCCCAAAAGGCCAAAGTTGGTAGACCGCCGTTGACTGTGCAGACCGACGATTTGGCGTAGATTATGAAAAAGTCCAATAAAAGTCATTGATCTTGTTTAATTTTCAATCTGTCCCTAGTTAATTGAGTCAAGTTGAATTGTGAAATAAATTGGAATCTGACCCCAATTAATTTGCTTGGCATTGATGTTGCGCTGGACTAAGATTCACGTCCTTTTGAAGTTGAACTGCCAAGGAACGCGCCATGTCTCAGGCCTCGAACCCGTTTGATCCCCGCTCTTTTACCGAGGGTTTGTACCAGCCCTCCCAAGAACACGACGCCTGTGGCGTGGGTTTTGTGGCGCACATCAAGGGGGCGAAAACCCATGCCATCGTCAGCCAAGCGCTGAAGATTTTGGAAA
>Ga0194077_1119_pt1 | contig 15445 bp, 19 predicted proteins | sample LauGreSuBDMM15SN_2_FD_133647 | JGI IMG/M metagenome (GOLD analysis project Ga0194077, IMG submission 133647) | reverse complement strand
CTGGCGCGGGCGGGGGTGGCGGCGGGGCGGCGGCTTTGGGCAGGGCGGACCACAACTCGGCCTCTACCGCCGGGGTGCTGTCGGTGGGCCAGCTGATGCCCCAGGTCAGGGCCATGAGCAGCAGCACGTGCACCACCAGGGCCAGGCTCAAAGAGCGGCCCAAACCCTGTGCCGGTGGCGGGGCGAGTTCCAGGTGCATCGAACCGGTGCTCATGGCGCTGCGGGGGTGATCAAGGTTGGAGTTGCACCGACAAGCCCACGCGTTGCACCCCTGCGCGTTGCAGGCCGTCCATGACCTTGACCACGGTTTCGTATTTGATGCCTTTGTCGGCGCTGATCACCACGGGCGTGTTGGCGTTGCCCCCTTGCAACTGCATCACTTGTTGGGGCAATGAAGACAGATTCACCGATATTTGGGTGCTGGTGGTGCCGGTGGATTTGACCTCTATTTTTTCTTGCGCGTCGATCAGCACTTGGATGACTTGCTCGGGTTGGGCGGCGGCCTTGCCCACGCTGGGCACGTCGATGACGCTGGGGGAAATCAGGGGGGCGGTGACCATGAAGATGATCAACAGCACCAACATCACGTCGATGAAGGGCACCATGTTGATGTCGTTGATGGCCCGCCGTCCACGGGCGCTGCGGGGGGCTGATGCGGACATGTTGGCGACCCCGGCTCAGTGGCCCGATGTGGACTGGCTGCCCACATTGCGTTGCAAGATGTTGGAAAACTCTTCCATGAAGGTGTCCAAGCGAATGGCCACGCGTTCAATGTCGCGGCTGAAGCGGTTGTAGGCCAGCACGGCGGGAATGGCGGCAAACAACCCAATGGCGGTGGCGACCAAGGCCTCGGCAATGCCAGGCGCCACCTTGGCCAGGGTGACTTGCTGCATGCTGGCCAATCCGGTGAAGGCGTGCATGATGCCCCACACCGTGCCAAACAAGCCCACATAAGGCGAGACCGAACCGACCGAGGCCAGGAAGGACAGCTGCGATTCGATCGCATCCATCTCGCGCTGGTAGCTGGCCCGCATGGCGCGGCGTGCGCCGTCCATCAACACCGCGCTGTCGCTGATGCGGCGCTCGCGCAGTTTTTGGTATTCGCGCATGCCGCTGGCAAAAATGCGCTCCATGGGACCTGCCAGCTTGGCGTTGCTGGTGGCCGAGGCGTACAAGTCATTGAGGCTGGTGCCCGACCAAAAGTCGCGCTCGAAGCTTTCGTTCAGGGCTTTGATTTGTTTGAGCGCAATGGCCTTGCGAAAAATGGCGGTCCAGCTGGCGACCGATACGCCCATCAGCAAAAGCACCACGGCTTGCACCACCCAGCTCGCATTGAGCAGGAGGTGAATGATTGAGAAATCTTGGTTCATGGCAGCAGGTCCAGAAGGGAAGGGGGTATTCTCGCAGGGCGCATGCTGGCGGCATCAACCCAGCCAATGCGGATGCTGCCCTCGCACAGCAAAGTGGATGTGGCACCGTCTGGGCGGGAAGCTTGTTGCATCAAGCTCAAACTGGCGCGGCCCTTGTCTTGCAGCTGTGCACTGACTTGGATGACATCGTCCAGCCGCGCAGGCAACAAATAGCGCAAGGATGTGTGGGTGACCACAAACATGCCGCCGGTGGTTTCGCGCAAGTGCTGTTGCTCCAAGCCCAGATGGCGCAGCCACTCGGTTCGGGCCCGCTCAAAAAACTTCAGGTAGTTGGCATAAAAAACAATGCCGCCAGCATCGGTGTCTTCCCAATAAATGCGGATGGGGTGAACAAACAATTCAGCCATGCGACAGCCATTGCTTCAAGCGCTGCATGGCCTGCGCCAACTGCGGCAAGCTGCTGGCGGTGGACAAACGCACATGGTGTTCGGTGCCGTGCTGGCCAAAGTCACGCCCAGGGGTCATGGCCACGTGGGCGTGCTGCATGGCGGCCAGGCAAAAATCCCAGCTGTTGGCCAGCCCTAAGCGCTGACAAATGGGGGCCACATTGGCCCAGGCGTAAAAGGCCCCGTCTGGCATGACTTCGACGGTCATGCCCATCTCGCACAGGGCTGGTACCACGGTGTCGCGGCGCAACTGAAACTCGCTGCGGCGTTGCTCATAAATGGCCAAGCTCTCGGGCTCAAAGCAGGCCAAGGCAGCGCGCTGGGCAATGGTGTTGGGGCAGATGAACAGGTGCTGGGCCAACGACTCGATCACCGGCACCAGTGAGGGCGGCACCACCAACCAACCCAGGCGCCAGCCGGTCATGTGAAAGTATTTGGAGAAGCTGTTGATGCTGATCACATGCTCACCCAAGCGCAGCGCGCTTTGTCCATACGTGCTGTCATAAGACAAGCCCAAGTAAATTTCGTCCACCAACGTGACGCCGCCTCGCTGCTGCACGAATTGGTCGATGTCGCGCAGGGTATCGGGGTGGATGGAGGTGCCGGTGGGGTTGGACGGGCTGGCGAGCAAAACTCCTTTGGTGCGCGGTGTCCAGGCTTGGCGCACCTGTTGGGCGTCAAGTTGAAAACGATGTGCAGCCGTGGTGGGCAGCAGCACGGCGCGCCCACCCGCGGCTTGAACAAACTGACGGTTGCACGGGTAGCTCGGGTCGGGTAACAAGATGTCGTCACCCTCGTCCACCAGGGCCATGCAGGCCAGGTGCAACGCCGCTGAGGCGCCAGCGGTGACCACGATGCGGCCTGGGTCAATGGCCAGCCCCCAGCGCTGGGCATACCAATGGCTGATGCGTTCGCGCAGCGCTTGCAATCCCAGGGCATGGGTGTATTGGGTCTGCCCATCATGAATGGCTTGTTGTGCCGCGGCCTGAACCAAAGGTGGGGCGGTGAAGTCGGGCTCGCCAATGTTGAGCGCGATCATGGGGCGGTCGGTGTGGGCCCATTGCTGCGCCAATTGCGCAGCGGTCTTGCCCATTTCCATGACGTAAAACGGTTCAATGCGTTGGGCGCGTTGCGATAGTTTCATGGCTTGGCGAATCGGGTGAATCAGTGGAGCTCAGCCACGGGCCAACCCAGCTTCTCGGTCGGCTTGTACCTCTTGTGGGCGCAATTGTGCGGCCAAGCCGTTGAGCACGGCATTGATGTATTTGTGGCCATCGGTGCCGCCAAATTCTTTGGCCAGTTCAACGCATTCGTTGATCGCCACGCGCCAGGGCACATCCAGGCATTGCTGCAACTCATAAGCGCCAATCCACATGATGGCGTGCTCCACTGGCGATATTTCCAACATGCGCCGGTCCAGCAAGGGCGTGATCAGCTCGTCCAAAACGGCGCTTTGTTGGGCGCAGCCCTCCAGCAACGCCATGTAATGGTCGGGGTCGGCCTTGTGAAAGCCTGCCAACTCGCGGGTAAAGGTATCCACTGCGGCCACGTCGTTGCCACCGACTTGAACCTGGTAGAGGGCTTGTAGCGCAAACTCGCGCGAGCGGCTGCGTGGGGTTTTGCTGCCGGCTTTGCGGGCACCGGTTTGGGTGGTGCCGGTGCGGGCTTGGCGCGGTGGGCGCACAGTGCTCAACGCAAACGCTCCAGCACCAAAGCCATTTCGATGGCCACGCGTGCGGCGTCGCGGCCCTTGTCGGTCTGGCGCGCCACGGCCTGGGCCATGTCCTCGGTGGTCAAGATGGCGTTGGCAATGGGGATGCCATGGTCCAAACCCACCCGGGTCACGCCGGCGCCCGATTCGTTGGCCACGAGTTCAAAGTGATAGGTCTCGCCGCGAACGATGCAACCCAAGGCGATCAAGGCGTTAAACGACTCGCGCTCGGCCAAGGCTTGCAAGGCGATGGGCACCTCTAAAGCGCCGGGCACCGACACGGTTTCAATGTTCTCCGGCTCCACGTGGAGGGCATGCAACTCGCTCACGCAGGCGTGGTGCAAGGCATCGGTGATGTCGGCATTGAAGCGGGCTTGAACAATGCCGATGCGCAGGCCTGTGCCATTGAGCTGAGCAGGGTGGGGTGAATTTTGTGGGGTGAACATGGCCGCTCCAAGGGGTTCAGGCGCTGTCGCCAGGGATCAGGTAGCCGGTGATTTCCAGGCCATAACCGGTCATGCTGGGCATGCGCCGGGGCGTGCCCATCAAACGCATGCGCTGCACGCCGCATTCGCGCAATATTTGCGCGCCCACACCATACGAGCGCAGGTCCATGCGGCCGCGCTCGGGGCCGTGGGCGGAGCGTGCCGTGCCATCAAATTGGGCCAGCAATTGCTGGGCCGATTCGCCGCAATTGAGCAGCACCACCACGCCGCAGTTTTCTTGATCAATCCGCTGCAAGGCCGCGTCCAGACTCCACGAGTGCATGGTGCGCCCGACTTCCAGCGCGTCCAGCACCGACAACGGCTCGTGGACCCGGGCCAGCACCGCTGTGCGCGCATCCCATTGCCCGCGCACCAAGGCCAGGTGCACGTGTCCCGAATTGGGCTCTTGAAACGCATTGGCTTGAAAAACGCCGTGGGGGGTGTGCAAGGGGCGGCTGCCCACTTTGATGACCAAGGATTCGGTTTTGCTGCGGTGCTCGATCAGGTCGGCAATGGTGCCAATTTTCAGGCCATGCTCGGCCGCAAACAGTTGCAGATCGGGCAGGCGGGCCATGGTGCCGTCGTCTTTCATGATCTCGCAGATCACGCTGCTGGGGTTGCAGCCTGCCATGCGGGCGAGGTCGCATCCCGCTTCGGTGTGGCCCGCGCGCATCAGCACGCCGCCTTCGACCGCTTGCAAGGGAAACACATGGCCGGGTTGTACCAAGTCTTGGGGCCGGCTGTTTGGCGCGACGGCGACCTGAACGGTGCGCGCCCGATCGGCCGCAGAAATGCCGGTGGAGACACCCTCGGCGGCTTCGATCGACACGGTGAAGGCGGTGCCGTGGGAGGTGCCGTTGCGCAGGGTCATGGGCGGCAGGCCCAGGAACTGGCAGCGCTCGCGGGTGAGGGTCAGGCAGATCAAGCCACGGCCAAAACGGGCCATGAAGTTGATGGCCTCTGGACTCACATGGTCGGCAGCGAGCACCAAGTCGCCTTCGTTTTCGCGGTCTTCTTCGTCGACCAAGATGACCATGCGACCGGCGCGCAATTCGGCCACGATGTCTTCAACCGGGGAGATGGGGGTGGGTTTCAAAGCTGCATTCATGGTTGGGGCGGTGCCAGGCTGGGATCGGCGCGCAACATGCGCTCGACATAGCGGGCAATGAGATCGATTTCCAAATTGACTTTTGCACCGGCGCTGAGCCGGTGCAAGGCGGTGTTTTGCACGGTGTGGGGGATCAGGTTGATGCTGATCTCTGTGCCATCGGCGCGGTCGAACACGCGATTGACGGTCAGGCTCACCCCGTTGACGGTGATGGAGCCTTTGTAGGCCAGGTATTTGCCCAGTTCGGTGGGGGCAAGCAGGCGCAACACCCAGCTCTCGCCCACCGGTTCAAATTGAACCACGCTGCCCATGCCATCGACATGCCCAGACACCATGTGCCCGCCCAAGCGGTCGTTGGCACGCAGGGCTTTTTCCAGGTTGACTTCACCCATGCTGTCCAAGCCGCAGGTTTTGTCCAGCGACTCGGCGGAAATATCGATGCAAAAAATATGGTGGTGGGCTTGGATATCGGTGACAGTCATGCAAGCGCCGTTGATGGCGATGCTGTCGCCCAAGCCGACATCGGCCAAATAGCCTGCGGGCACGGACAGGCTCAGGCGCTTGCCGTGTTGTAAAGAGCGACCCAGGTCGTGGACTTCGACGATGCGACCCACGCCGGTGATGATTCCGGTAAACATGCGCCTATTCTCGCAGGGTTCAGCGCAGCACCCGGGCCATCAAGCGCAGGTCGTCGCCAACGGGGGAAAAATCAACCCAGCGCAATCGAATGGCCGCGTCCAGGCTTTCCAGCGCCGGCATCTGGGCCATGCCCTGGCCGGGCCCGAGCAAGCAAGGTGCCATGTAGAGCAGCAATTCGTCCACCAGGCCTTCGCGCCACCACGAACCGTTGAGCTTGTGACCGGATTCGATGTGCAATTCGTTGACGCCACGCTGACCCAGGTCGGCCAACAAGGCGGCCAAATCCACTTTGCCGCTGGGGTTGGCCAACAGCGTGGTGTGTGCACCGCGCTGGTTCAAGGCTTCGCGCGTCCCAGCGTTGGCTTGTGCGCCATACACCCAGACGGGCCGCTCAGGTCCCCACAGCGCCGCGTTCAAGGGGGTTTGCCACTGGCTATCGACCACCACCAAAGGCGGCTGGCGAGGGGTGGCGACCATGCGCACATCAAGCAAGGGGTTGTCTTGCAACACCGTGCCCACCCCGGTCAAAACCGCACAGGCGCGGGCGCGCCAATGGTGCCCATCTTGACGCGCAGCTGGCCCGGTGATCCATTGGCTGACACCGTTGCTCAGGCTGGTTTGTCCGTCAATGGATGCAGCCACCTTCATGCGCACCCACGGAAGGCCGGTTTGCATGCGCTTGAAAAACCCAATGTTGATGTCATGGGCGCGCTCTTGCCCCGCCCCCAAGACCACTTCAATGCCAGCCGCTCGCAAGCGTGCGATGCCTTGCCCAGCCACCAGGGGATTGGGGTCTTGGACACTGATGACGGCGCGGGCCACCTGGGCTTGGATCAGTGCATCGCAACAAGGCGGTGTGCGTCCGTGGTGGCTACAGGGCTCCAGAGTGACATAGACGGTGGCGCCCCGGGTGTCATGCCCCTCTTGCTGGGCCTGTTTCAAGGCCATGACCTCGGCATGGGCCTGGCCCACAGCCTGGGTGTGGCCTTGGCCAATGCAAAGTCCCTGGGGCGAAACCAGCAGACAACCCACCCGGGGGTTGGGGGATGTGATGTAAAGGGCTTTTTCGGCCAAGCTCAGGGCCTGGTCCATCCAGAATGCGTCGCGATCAGACATGGCGCTGATTATCAGCGGCTCCAACACTCTTTGGCAGACAGGCTGGCGTGTTGCACGCCTTGCTCGCCCAAATGGTTCAAGGTTAAAACGCCGCAGGCATCAGGGGCTTGGCTGGCCTGTGGCACGGCTTGCAGGGCAAAGGTGTTGGCGGCGGCATCGGTTTGCAGTTGAATTTGGTAGGTCCCGCCAGCCACCTGCAGCAGGGCTGCGGGGACCTGCGCGGGGCTGGGGTAAGCCCCCTGGGTGGCCGCGGCTCGCTCCAACCATTGGGCGGTTTGCATCAAGCTCAGCTTGGCCAGTTGACGCTGAGCGCGGCGCAAATGGTTTTGGTATTGGGGCACAGCCCAACTCAGCACCACGGCCAACATGGCCAGCACCAGCAAGGTCTCCATCAGGCTCAAACCCGCCCGTTTGATAGGCCGACTGGCGCTTTGAGCATCGCACCGCAGTTGCAAGACCTGGGTGCGCGTTTGGGTGGGTTGGGCCTCGAGTTGCGGGCGAGGCACAGCGGCACGCTCGGGTCGTGTGCGCACGCTCATGGCAACACCTCGTGCCAACTCAGCCAGCGTCCCATTGTGGGTGTGTCGCTGGCACCTTGCCACCAGGCCTGCAACACGATGGGCCCAGACCGGGGCGAGGCTTGGGCCAAGGCAGTGATGCGCCACAAGGGTGTGGTTTGTGCGCCGTCCGCGTTGGCAAAGGCCTCCAACCAATAACCACTGCGTTCGGTCAAAGCCGGGTTGATTTGGCTGCTGCTGAGTGCTGCCCCACCGGTGTATTGGCCATAGCGTGCGGCCGTGTTCAGGCGCTGCACCCACACCGCGGCAGAAGTTGGCTCCAGTGCGTCTGGGGCGCAAATGCCGTCCCTGCAAAGGCCGGCGGGCAATGCTTTTCTCAGTTGTGCCAAACCGGCGAGGGTGTGCGGAATGAACGGACTGGCGGGCACGGTATCTGGCGCTGGTGTGCTGTGGCGCGCATCTTTGGCCGCGGCAAAGCTGGCAAGCAAATCTTGTTCGGCCTCGCGCAACAAGGCCTCTGCGGCCCAGCGTGCACGCCACTCATCGCCATCGCTGCGCAACAAGTTGGCATGCAACCACACGCCCCTGGCCAATGACAAGGCAGCCAAAGCACCCAGGCCCAGCACGGCCATCACCGTGGGCAAGGCCCAGCCTTGGTGGGAGCGGGCTGGGGCCTTCATGGCACCGGGTTGGCCGTTTGGCGCCATGCAAAGACTTGGCGTTGCACCCAACGCACTCGACCATCGCTGGGCAGGCTTTCTCCGCGACAGCCCTTCGTTGCGGTGGGCATGGCCTTTGAAACGGGTGCACCCGTGCGCCGGATGCACACCTCCACGGCCAGCACTTGGCTGGGCACCAGGCTGGCTTGGGCCGGTACCCATTGCACTTGGGTCAAGCCATTGCCACCCTGGGTGCTTTGGGCGTAGCGCAATTGCAGGTCTTCAATGCCCTCGGCCAAGGCTTGCGCGCTGGCGCTGGGGTTGGCTTGGTCCAGGCAGGTCAATTCAGATTTGTTGTTGACGGTGAAACGGTTGCGAATGGTGCTGTCGCTGCCCTTCACATTTCCTTGGCAGTCACGCCCATCAAGGCTGCGCAGGTGTGTCGTGGTCAAGCTGTCTGCCAGCGTGCCTGCGCCATCAGTGGCGGCCCAAATGGGCATTGGGTTGGTCAAAGCAATCGGGCCATCTGGGCTTTGGCTTGCCTGGGCTGCACCGGCTTGTCGGATGTGTTGACCCAGGGTGCGCCATACCCAGCTCATTTGTTGGCTCTGTTGCAGGCCCTCTTGGGTCAAGGCGTGGTTTTGTTGCGCAAAGCCCCAAGCGCTCAGAGCCGCCAGCACCACCATGGCGGCCAGGGCTTGGCCCACCAACCAATCGGCCATGCTCAAACCAGCTTGGTGTGAAGCCTTCATGTTCAAAAGGGTGGGGCGATGGCGCGTTCGGATCTTCATGGCCGCACATGCATCCAAAAGCAGCGGTGCTGGGCGGGGCAGTTCAAGCCAGGGGGGGAGTTGGTGGCTTCCATCAGTGTTTTGTCTGCATCGCGCCAGGCCAATGCAATGCCAATGTGCTGTGGGTCGGCGGGTGATTGCCACAGTTGGGCCTGCGCGCCAGGCATGCGGTTTTGCACTTCAAGGGTCCATGTCCAAAGGTCTGACAAAGCCCAATCCACCATGTTGCAAGGGCGGGTGCTGCAGTCAAAAGCGCTGGGGACTTGGCCCCATCCCAAGCGATAAGCGCCCAATTGCCCTCGATTGGCGCGCAAGCGTTCGGCCATGTCTTGGGTCAGCCAAGCGGCCTGCTCTGTGTTGTGCTGGCTGCGCCATGCCAAGGCCGTTTTTCCTTGCATCCACAGCAGGCCCAACACACCCATGGACAGCACACCCATGGCAACCACGGCTTCGGTCAATCCCCAGCCCGCAGAGCAGCGCTTGCCGGGGCTGTGGGGCGTCAGCTGCTGCATTTGTCACCCGATTGCCAGCGAACCCGGCCCGCAGCGCTGATGCATACCGTATGGGCCGCTTGGCTGCGCATATCGTTTTGGGGCCTGAACACAAAGCTGTCACCCACGGTACCCGGTTCACCGCGCCGGTTGATGCTCAACTTATCGGTGCGCAAGTTGTGCAGCATGGCCACGCCCTCGGGCAATGCTTGCTGCGCAAGGATCTTGCCATCCACGGTGGTTACTCGCCAACCGCAGCGCCAATCGCTGGCCAGGGCGCTCAGCCCGGTGCAGTCTGTGGCCCGCACCAACTGCAAATCCACGCCTTGTTGGATGGCTTGGATCCGCGCCCATTGCAGTCCGTGGACAAATCCTTCCCGAGCTGCCTGAACCTTGGCTTTTTGAACACCCACTTGCCACGACGACAAGCCCCAAGCAGCGCCTATCGCTGTCAAAGCCAGCACGCACAAAGCCTCGGCCAGCCCAAAGCCGGTGGCGGTGGGCGCAGGCGTGGGAGCGTGCAAAGTCGGCATGATTTATTAATTAAAAATAACTCATTTTTAATCTGCTTTGATGCCCTTGGCAAGTGGGGCATGGCCTGGGTTGCGCGCGTGGGAAATGTTTTTTGGGCTGGCGCGAGGGAATGCTGATAGAATCCGCCGCTTCGAATCTTTAGGCGCGTAGCTCAGCTGGTTAGAGCACCACCTTGACATGGTGGGGGTCGTTGGTTCGAGTCCAATCGCGCCTACCAATGCCTCGTCGCTTCACCAGGAAACGACATTTCCTTTGCCCTTTGACGACGGGGTGCCTGGCCCATTACGGACCCCTTTCAGGGAGAAGTTCTTGTCATGAGGGGCCTTGCCCCTTTTTTTCAATGGGGGGCAATGGTGGTGGGGCTACCTTGACTGTCTTCACCTCTGCATCAATGATTTCCCCACCGGAATGTCGTGATTGCTGAGCCCACGGCTGGGCTTTTTTCTGCCATTGCTTGTACCGATTCAGGGTCACGAGGATATTTGGCCGGCGTCCGGTCAAAGCCCATCTGAACATTGAAATCACAAACAGAACCAAGCCCATCAACAACAGGCCCAGCAAAAAAACCAAGCCCATGCCCAACAGCCATATGCGCAGCAACCATTTCATGCTTCACCCATTGGGCCAATAGCGGCGGCTTGTGCGTCGGGTCGGTCGGAAAATAAGATGCCACCTTTGGCCTTGGACGTCTTTGGGGTTTCCATGATTTGCACCATCACGTCTCCTGGCGCGACGTGGAAGTGGCGAACAACCGCATCCGTCACATCCTTGACCAAGGATCGCTTTTGATCCAAGCTTCGACCCTCCAGGGCATAGATGTAAATTTCTGGCATGGCTTTTTCCTTGATTGAGGTGTGGGATCCTTGCTTTGTATTGTCAGCCAAGGGCGGAAATGGCCCCTACCCGTGCTTGCCCTCTCCCCCGGGAAAACCTGGATTTGATTGCATGGGGCCGTTCCTAGAATGGTTCGAAATCCTTTCAAAACATTCATGACCAGAGAGCGGCTGCATGGTTAAAAAATCCCCAGAGCCCAAAGTTGACGACGTCGCCTCAACACGGGTCATCAAGAAGTACCCCAATCGGCGCTTATATGACAGCGCGTCATCTTCTTACATCACCCTGGCCGACATCAAGCAATGGGTGATCGACGGTGTGTCGGTCCAAGTGGTGGATGCCAAAACCAGCCAAGACCTCACGCGCAGCATTTTGTTGCAAATCATTTTGGAAGAGGAGGCCTGTGGCTCTCCCTTGTTCACCGAAAAAGCCCTGGCCGACATGATTCGTTTTTATGGCCACACCATGCAAACCCACATGGGCGGTTTCATTGAAAAAAACATGCACATGCTCAAAGACATGGTGGGGCAATACAACGCACATGTCTCGCCCTTGTCTGGCACCGCTGCAAAACCTTTTGCGGGCATGCAGCCCCCGGCTGTACAACAGATGATCAGCGGTTACATGGAGCAGTCGCAGAAAGCCGTTGCCCAATTGCAGACCCAAATGCAAGAGAACATGAAACGGCACACCGAACAAATGTTGACAGCCATGGGGCTGAAACGCTGATCCACGCCAGGCCCGATTTGCGGGGACAATGCGGGCATGTCAATCTCTGAAATCCTGGCCCCAGCAGGCCCGCGCACCACGCCACCCAAAGTGGGTTTTGTCAGCTTGGGCTGCCCCAAGGCCTTGACCGACTCCGAACTCATCCTCACTCAGCTCAGTGCCGAGGGCTACCAAACCTCCAAGTCCTTTGAAGGTGCGGATTTGGTGATCGTCAACACCTGCGGTTTCATTGACGATGCGGTCAAGGAAAGCTTGGACACCATTGGCGAAGCCTTGTCGGCCCATGGCAAGGTCATCGTCACCGGATGCCTGGGCGCGCGTGACGACGAGCAAGGCGGCAATTTGGTGCGCAATGTGCACCCCAGTGTGCTTGCGGTCACTGGTCCGCACGCCACCCAAGAGGTGATGGATGCGGTGCACCTGCACCTGCCCAAGCCGCACGACCCGTTTGTGGATTTGATGCCGGCCCCCATGGGTGTGGCCGGCATCAAGCTCACACCCAGGCACTATGCTTATTTAAAAATCAGCGAAGGCTGCAACCACCGCTGCACCTTTTGCATCATCCCCTCGATGCGCGGTGACTTGGTGTCTCGCCCCATTGGCGATGTGCTGAGCGAAGCACGCGCCTTGTTTGAAGGCGGCGTGAAGGAGCTATTGGTCATCAGCCAAGACACCTCTGCTTATGGCGTGGATGTGGCCTACCGAACCGGTTTTTGGGATGGCAGGCCGATCAAAACACGGTTGCTGGAGTTGGTCGAGGCCTTGGCCGACTTGGCCCAAGCACACGGTGCATGGGTGCGCTTGCACTATGTCTACCCCTATCCGAGCGTGGACCAAATTTTGCCTTTGATGGCCACTGGCCGCATCTTGCCCTACCTGGATGTGCCTTTCCAGCACAGCCACCCCGATGTGTTGCGGCGCATGAAGCGGCCAGCCAGCGGCGAGCGCAACCTCGAGCGTTTGCAGCGTTGGCGTGACACCTGTCCTGAACTGGTGGTGCGCAGCACGTTCATTGCTGGGTTTCCAGGGGAAACCGAGGCGGAATTTGAAGACCTGTTGGCCTTTGTTCGCGCTGCGCAGATTGATCGTGCAGGTTGCTTTGCCTATAGCCCGGTGTCGGGTGCAGCGGCGAATGACATCCCCGGCATGGTCCCCGCTGAGCTGCGCGAAGAACGCCGCGCCCGTTTCATGGCTGTGGCCGAAGCCGTGTCGGTGGAAAAGTTGCGTCAGCGCATTGGCGCTCGGATGCAAGTTTTGGTGGACTCGGCGCCGGGCTTGGGGCGCAAGGGCGCCATTGCCCGTACCTATGCCGACGCACCGGAAATTGATGGTGTGGTTCGCATCCTGCCGCCCCAAAAAGCCAGCAAAATTTTGCGTGTGGGAGAATTCGCCCAGGTACACGTGGTGGACACACAAGGGCATGATCTGGTGGCGCAAGCCGTGTGAGACCATGTCCGCAAATAAAAACAGCTGCATGAATGTGCAGCTGTTGGATAGTGGTGGTGCCCAGGAAGGGACTCGAACCCCCACGATGTTACTCGCTAGTACCTGAAACTAGTGCGTCTACCAATTCCGCCACCTGGGCATTTCAGGAAAGAGAGAAATTCTATCAAACAATTCAGTCACCCCAGCGCAGGTTTGCTGGAGGAAATCGAAGGCACCGTGTTGGGTCACCGCGACGGACACGGATTTGTGCGCCGAGATGATGGCGCAGCAGATATTTTTTTGGCACCCAATGAAATGCGCGCTGTGCTGCACCTGGACCGCGTCAAGGTGCGTGTATTGCGGCTGGATCGCAAGGGTCGGCCTGAGGGCCGAGTGGTGGAAATCATCGAACGGCCACCCCAGCCCATCATTGGGCGTTTGCTGCAAGAAGGCGGCATTTGGCTGGTGGCGCCCGAGGACAAGCGCTACGGCCAAGACGTGTTGATTCCCAAAGCCGCTACTGGTCAGGCCAAGGTAGGACAAGTGGTGGTGGTGGAGTTGACCGAATTGCCCAGTCTGTATGGGCAACCGGTGGGCCGCATCAAAGAGGTGCTGGGTGAGCTTGACGACCCAGGCATGGAAATTGAAATCGCCGTGCGAAAGTACGGTGTGCCGCATGAATTTTCAGCCGCATGTTTGGATCTGACGCGCAGCCTGCCCGACAAGGTGCGTGCGCAAGACAAAAAAGACCGTGTTGATTTGACCGATGTGCCCTTGGTCACCATCGATGGTGAAGATGCGCGCGATTTTGACGACGCGGTGTATTGCGAGCCCTCGCGCGTGGGCCGGGGCAAAGGCTGGCGCTTGTTGGTGGCGATTGCCGATGTGAGCCACTATGTGGAGTCCGGTGGTGTCATTGATGTGGACGCCTACGAGCGTGCCACCAGCGTGTATTTCCCGCGCCGTGTGATCCCCATGTTGCCGGAAAAGCTCTCCAACGGTTTGTGTTCGCTCAACCCAGAAGTGGAGCGTTTGTGCATGGTATGTGACATGCTCATCACGTCGACGGGTGAAATTCACGCTTATCAGTTTTACCCTGCGGTCATGCGCAGCCATGCACGATTGACCTATACCGAGGTGGCGGCCATTTTGTCCAACACCCGTGGCCCCGAGGCCGCCCGTCATTCGCAGCGCATCAGTGACTTAGAACACTTGCACGATGTGTACCGAGGATTGCTGCAAGCCAGACAGGTGCGGGGTGCGGTGGATTTTGAAACCACCGAAACCCAAATTGTGTGCGACGACAGCGGGCGGATTGAAAAAATCGTGCCCCGTGTGCGCACCGATGCCCACCGCTTGATCGAAGAGGCCATGTTGGCCGCCAATGTGTGCAGCGCAGACTTCATTTTGCAAAGCAAGCACGCAGCGCTGTTTCGGGTGCACGAGGGCCCTACCCCTGAAAAACGCGAAACCTTGGCCAATTACCTCAAGGCTTTGGGCTTGGGGCTGTCGATCAGCGACAACCCGAGTCCCGCTCAGTACCAGACCATTGCGCAAGCGACCAAAGAGCGGCCCGATGCCCAGCAAATTCACAGCATGTTGCTGCGCTCCATGCAACAGGCCATTTACACGCCCACCAACAGCGGCCACTTTGGCCTGGCTTTCGAGGCCTATACGCATTTCACCAGCCCAATTCGCCGGTACCCGGATTTGTTGGTGCATCGCGTCATCAAAGCCATCTTGGCCAAGAAAACCTATAAATTGCCAGTGCGCCCCCCAGAGCCTGCGGGGCGATTCAAAATTGCCAAAAAACCAGCACCAGGTGCTGTGGCCAAGGTGGTCAAGCCCCTCGCCGCTGGACCTGACGCCAGCGGTTGGGAGGCGGCAGGCCTGCATTGCAGCGCCTTTGAGCGCCGTGCCGATGAAGCCAGCCGCGATGTCGAGGCCTGGCTCAAATGCAAGTTCATGCGCGAGCATTTGGGCGAAGAGTACGGAGGCGTCGTGACCGCCGTGACAGGATTTGGCTTGTTCGTGACATTGGACAGCCTGTATGTCGAAGGCTTGGTCCACATCACTGAGTTGGGCGGTGACTTTTTCCGCTTGGATGAGGTCCGCCAAGAGTTGCGCGGCGAGCGCACTGGGATTCGTTTTGCCATTGGCACGCGTGTGCGCATCCAAGTCAGCCGGGTCGATTTGGATGGCCGAAAAATTGATTTTCGGTTGGTCACCGAAGGCACACCTTTGACCAGCAAGGGTCCTGCTGCCTCAGGCTTGAATGTTCCGCCACCCTCCCGCGGCAAGCGCAGCGGCAAAGGGCTGGGCAAGGCCAGTGCGCCGCAACGTGCGGCAAAATCGCCCATCCAAGCGCTCAAAGCCGCGGTGAAAAAAGCCGTGGCCAAGGGCAAGGGGCGCAAAAAACGCTGACCCCCGTACAACCGCATTGAAGAGGACAACCCCATGAGCAGCCCCAAAATCGCAATCATCACTGGCGCCGGTACGGGCATCGGCAAAGCCACCGCACAGGCTTTGTTGGGCGCGGGTTACCGCGTCACATTGGCCGGACGCCGCTCAGAGCCCCTGCACGCGGTG
>Ga0194077_1203_pt1 | contig 15954 bp, 17 predicted proteins | sample LauGreSuBDMM15SN_2_FD_133647 | JGI IMG/M metagenome (GOLD analysis project Ga0194077, IMG submission 133647) | reverse complement strand
TTGCCCATTTTGGCCACTGTGTTGCAAACCGGTACAGCCTCTGAAGGCTTGGCACGCGACTGGGCACCCGCCCTGTCAGGTGCCGATAAAAACCGGGGTTATGCGTTTCAGTGGTTCGCTTTGTCTGGCCTGGTGGCCGTGTTGTTTGTTTGGTTTCAAATCATTTTGGTCCTGCGCCATGTCCCCCCAACCCGATCCTGATAAACCCCAAGCCTTGGGCTTGACGGTGTACGACCTGCCCCAGCCAGAGGCTGTGGCGCAGGCTGATGGCAACCGCAGCTGGGCCGGGCGCTGGCGCATGCTGGCACTGCTATTGGTTTGTGCGTCACCGGTGATCGCCTCTTATGTCACCTATTACCTGATTCGCCCCGAAACCCGACGCAGTTTTGGCGAGTTGATCGAGCCGCAACGCGACTTACCCCCATTGACCGCCACAGCTTTGGACGGGCGCACAGCCTCTCTTCCCGAGCTCAAAGGGCAATGGCTGTTGATCAGCGTGTCTTCGGCCGCTTGTGCCGCCCAATGCGAGCAAAACTTGTATTTCCAGCGCCAAATTCATGCGGGTTTGGGCAAGGAGCGGGACAAATTGGACCGGGTGTGGCTGATCACCGATGCGCTTGACGTCTCACCCGCTTTGCTGGCCTCGATCCCCGGTTCATTGAACTTGCGGGTGGATCCGCAGGGTTTGGGCCAGTGGCTGGCGCCCGAGGCGGGGCATGGCTTGACCGAGCATTTGTACTTGGTTGACCCCATGGGCCGTTGGATGATGCGCTTCCCGCCCCAATTGGCTGCTGAAAATGCCCCCAAACTCAAACGCGACTTGGAGCGATTGATCCGCGCCGCCAAGTCTTGGGACTTGCCTGGGCGCTGAGCCCTTGGACGCCATGGACACCACCCCTTTGCTCAACCTCGGCCCGCTGGCGCAGCTGTTGCTGCTGGCCACATTGCTGGCCCTGGGCCCGCTGGCCTGGGTGTGGTGGCGCGGGGGGGCCGCAAAATCAATGCTGGCCAAACGGCACGCGCTCACCGTGTGGGTGTTGTTTTTGACCTTTGACCTGGTGGTGTTCGGCGCCTTCACCCGTTTGACCGATTCGGGCTTGGGTTGCCCCGATTGGCCCGGTTGCTATGGCCAAGCCAGCCCTTGGGGCGCTCAACAGGCCATCCGCGCCGCTGAACAGGCCCTGCCCAGTGGGCCGGTGACCTGGAGCAAGGCGTGGATCGAGATGATCCACCGCTATTTCGCCACAGCAGTGGGTGCCTTGGTGCTTTTCTTGGCGGTTGCGAGCAGCTGGCCCAGCAAGGCCTCAGGGCCAGGCTCAGAGCGGCTGGGCGTGGGCTTGTCATGGTTCACCTTGGCTTGGATTTTGTTGCAAGGTGCCTTTGGTGCCTTGACCGTCACCATGAAATTGTTTCCGCTGATCGTGACCTTGCACTTGATGGGGGGTCTGGTGTTGCTGGCCTTGCTGGCGTGGCAGGTGGGTCAGATGCGCTTTGCATTGGGCCTGTCGCGCCCCGTGCAGATCGCGCGGGGTTGGCGCATGGCCCTGTGGCTGCTGCTGATGCTGTTGGGCGCACAAGTGGCCTTGGGCGGCTGGGTCAGCACCAACTACGCGGTATTGGCATGCGACACCTTTCCCAAATGCCAAGACAGTTGGTGGCCGGAGATGGACTTTGGCGCTGGCTTTGCGTTGTGGCGGCACCTGGGCATGTCTGCCGACGGAAATTGGCTGCCCATGCCGGCACTGGTTGCCATTCACTATGCGCACCGATTGGGCGCCTATCTGTTGGTCGTGGCGATGGCTGGCGTGTGTTGGTTGCTGTGGCCGCGGCCTGAGTTGCGCGCCTGGGTCACCACCTTGGGCGGCTTGTTGTTGTTGCAGGTGGCCACAGGCTTGAGCAATGTGGTGCTGGGCTGGCCGCTGGTGGCTGCTTTGCTGCATACCGCAGGCTCAGCCGCTTTGTTGTTGACCTTGGTCGGGTTGCTGCGCCTGACCGTGGCGGCTGCAGACACGTCAGCTCAGCGTTCATCTGTGGCGGGGTGGGCCACATGATCGCGCCAGTGTTTACCTTTGGCCAACGCTGGCGCCAGTTCCAGGCCTTGACCAAGCCGCGGGTGATCCAGCTGATTGTGTTTTGTGCACTCATTGGCATGGTGTTGGCAGTTCCGGGCGTGCCGACTTGGGACGAGGTGCGCTTGGGCGCGGTGGCTTGCTTGGGCATTTGGCTGGTCGCGGGTGCGGCAGCGGCCTTCAATTGCATCGTTGAGCAAAGCATCGATGCGCGCATGCGCCGCACGGCTTGGCGGCCCACAGCGAAGGGCGAGTTGAGTAACACCCAAACCCTGTTTTTTTCGGCGGTGTTGTGCGCTGCGGGATCGTGGGTGTTGTGGGTTTATGTCAACCCATTGACGATGTGGTTGACCTTTGCCACGTTTGTCGGTTATGCCGTGATTTACACCGTGATCCTCAAACCCTTGACACCGCAAAACATTGTGATCGGGGGCGCTTCAGGGGCCATGCCGCCGGTGCTGGGCTGGGCCGCCATGACTGGGGACGTGGGCCCCGAGGCCTTGATTTTGTTCCTCATCATCTTTTTGTGGACGCCACCGCATTTTTGGGCCTTGGCCTTGTACCGGGTTGAGGATTACCGCAAATCGGGCTTGCCCATGTTGCCCGTCACCCACGGCAATGAATTCACCCGTTTGCAAATCTTGCTCTACACCTGGGTGCTGTTGGCCGCTTGTTTGATGCCCTTTGTGTATCGCATGAGCGGCTGGTTTTATCTGGTCTGTGCTGCCATATTGAGCGTGATGTTTTGCTATTACGGTCATGCCTTGTGGCGTCAGTATTCGGACGAATTGGCCCGTAAAACTTTCAAGTTTTCTTTGGTCCACCTGAGCTTGTTGTTTGCCGCTTTGTTGATCGACCACTACATTTAAGAGGCCTGCACATGACCCATCAGCCTAGGCGGTCTTTTTTGACGGGTGTTTTGGGTGCCGCCATTGCGTTGAGCGCTTGCGCCCCGGCCAAACCCAGCTTCAAGTCGTTTGACCTCACGGGTGCTGATTACGCACTGGGCTTTGAGCTTGCCGATCAGCGGGGCCAGCGCCGCAGCCTGGCAGACTTCAAAGGGCGGGTGGTGATGGTGTTTTTTGGCTACACCCAGTGCCCCGATGCCTGCCCCACGGCGATGTTTCAGTTGGCCGAACTCAAACGCGCGCTGGGTGCCAAAGGCGAAATGGTCCAAGGTGTTTTTGTCACCATAGACCCAGAGCGCGATAGCGCTGAAATGCTCAAGGCGTATGTGGAAAACTTCGACCCGAGTTTTGTCGCTTTGGTGCCAACGATGACAGAGCTCGAGGCCGTGGCCACGCACTACAAGGTGTACCGCAAAAAAGTCGCTGGCCCCACGCCCACCAGTTACACCATGGACCACCTCGCGGGTTTTTACATTTACGACGTGCAAGGGCGTTTGCGCTTGTTCAGCCGACCCAATATGAGCACGGCCGATTTGCAATCTGACGTCGCCAGCTTGCTAGAAGGCCGCTGAAAGACATCGGGGCCTGAGCCAGTCCCCCGCAAAAAAGCCGCCCGAAGGCGGCTTTTTTGTTCGCAGTCGATGAAGCTCAGGCAAATTCGGCCAAAGTGGCTTTCATTTTTTTCATCGCCGCCACTTCGATTTGGCGAATGCGCTCGGCGCTCACGCCATATTCGGCGGCCAACTCGTGCAGGGTCATGCCGCCCGAGCCATCGTCATTGACCTTGAGCCAACGCTCTTCCACGATGCGTCGGCTGCGCGCGTCCAAATTGTCCAAGGCCATGGCCAAGCCATCGCTGGACAGCACATCGCGTTGGTGCGCTTCCATCACCGCCGTGGGCTCGTGGCGCACATCGGTGAGGTACGCGATCGGGCCAAAGGCATCTTCGCCATCGTCGCCCGGGTTGGGGTCCAGCACCACATCGCCACCGGCCATGCGGGCCTCCATCTCCAGCACCTCTTCGGGCTTGACGTGCAGGCTGTCGGCCACTTGATTGACTTGATCGGGGTTCAGGCTTTGGCGGTGCGCGTTGGCATCGCTGACCTCAGCACGCATGCCTTGCTTCATCGAGCGCAGGTTGAAAAACAGTTTGCGCTGGGCCTTGGTGGTGGCCACCTTGACCATGCGCCAATTCTTCAAAATGTATTCGTGAATTTCAGCCTTGATCCAATGCAGGGCGTAGCTCACCAAGCGCACACCTTGCTCGGGGTCAAAGCGCTTGACCGCCTTCATCAGGCCCACATTGCCCTCTTGAATCAGGTCGGCGTGGGGCAGGCCATAGCCCAAATATTGGCGCGAAATGGACACCACCAAACGCAGGTGCGACAACACCAGCTTCCCGGCCGCTTGCATGTCTTGGTTGTCGCGCCATTGGCGCGCAAATTCTTGCTCTTGCTCCAAGGTGAGCATGGGCAAACGGTTGGCCGCAGAAATATAGGCGTCCAGGTTACCCAAAGGTGGAACCAGCGCCCAGGGGTTGACCACGCTGATGGGGCGGCTGCTCAGTGCAAGTTCTGTCATGGCATTTCTCCTGAATGGATACTTAGGTGCTTATGTTAGCACTCCGTCTGGTTGAGTGCCAATCTGGTGGAGATTTTAGGGTTATCCTTTGATTGGCGTTGGGGAAACCCTGTCTTTGATGATGAAAATCAAAGAGATTTGGGATATTTGTTGTTTGTGAGACTGTGTTGATTTGTCGCAGCCTGCGTGCGCACAGGGCAGTTTGTCACCCAGCCGACTTCAGCCAATGGCGCGAGTGTCTGCGGCGGCGCTGCCCAGTACAGCTTGAGAGAACTCTCGGGCCGAAAAGGATTGCAAGTCTTCCAAACTCTCGCCCACGCCAATGAAGTAAACCGGTACGACAGCACCGGTGGTGCGCAGGCGCTCACGCGACCACAAGGCAATGGCGGCCAGCACGCCGCCCTTGGCCGTGCCATCGAGTTTGGTGACGATCAAGCCGGTCAGCCCCAGCGCTTGGTCAAAGGCCTGCACTTGGGTCAGCGCGTTTTGCCCTGTGTTGCCGTCAATCACCAAAAGCACCTCATGGGGTGCGCTGGGATCGGCTTTTTGCACCACCCGTTTGATCTTTTTCAACTCTTCCATCAAATGGGTTTGGGTGGGCAAGCGGCCCGCTGTGTCGACGATGACCACGTCTTTGCCCCGGGCTTTGCCCGCACTGACCGCGTCAAACGCCACAGCCGCAGGGTCGCCCCCGGCTTGGCTGACGATGTCGACCCGGCTGCGGTCGGCCCAGACTTCGAGCTGTTCGCGTGCGGCCGCCCTGAATGTGTCGGCGGCGGCCAGCAACACGCTGGCCCCGCTGTGGCTGAGGTGGCGGGTGAGTTTGCCAATGCTGGTGGTTTTGCCAGCCCCATTGACACCGGTGACCATGATCACGCTGGGGTGGACCTGGCCCAGGGACAGTGGCTTTTCCAGGGGCAACAACAACTCGCACAGCAGGTCTTCAAGCAGGGCTTGAACCTGTGGTGCCTCGGTGATGCCCTGGGACTTGACGGCTTGCTGCAAGCGCTTCATCAGGTGGTCGGTGGCCTGAACGCCAGCATCGGCCATGAGCAAGGCTGATTCCAACTCTTCATAAAGGGCAGCGTCGACACGGGCGCCGGTGAAAACGCTGGTCAGGCCTTGCCCGGTGCGGGCCAAACCTTTGCGCAAACGTTGCAGCCAGCCACCTCTTTCAGGGCTGGCAGGCGGAGCTGAAGCCGTGGGCTCGGGCGATGCGTCCGTTGCTGGGGTATTGCCACCACCCCCATCATTGGCTTTGCTTTTTTTGAAAAAACTGAACATGCAGCAGGGTATATAGTTGTTGGATCGAGCAATGCTCAGTGTGTCCGTGGTTCTTATTCTATGAAACAGTTCTTTGCGCGCTGCTTGGCCGCAGTCGCCGTGTGTTTGTCTCCCATTGTGGGGGCGCAACAAGCACCTAACCCCATCAGCACCTTCAACCTGCCCAACGGCATGACCTTGGTGGTCAAACCTGATCGGCGCGCCCCTACTGCGGTGCACATGGTGTGGCTGCGGGTGGGGTCTATGGACGAGGTGGACGGTGTCTCTGGCGTGGCCCATGTGCTGGAGCACATGCTTTTCAAAGGAACCACCAGTGTCAAGGCGGGGGAGTTCTCGCGCCGAGTGGCCGCTTTGGGTGGGCGTGAAAATGCCTTCACCAGCCGGGACTACACCGGTTACTTTCAGCAAATACCCGCCCAGCGTTTGGCCGATGTGATGCAACTCGAGGCCGATCGGTTTGCCAACAACCAGTGGGCCGATGAAGAATTTGTCAAGGAGCTGGAGGTGGTCAAAGAAGAGCGCCGCATGCGCACCGAGGACACGCCCCGCGCCCTGTTGTACGAGCAAATGTCTGCCGTTCAATTCACCGCCTCCCCCTATCGCCGCCCCATCGTGGGTTGGATGGAAGATTTGGATGCGATGAAACCCGACGATGCACGCGCTTTTTACAAGCAGTGGTATTCGCCATCTAATGCGGTGGTGGTGGTGGTGGGCGATGTGGTGGCCGAGGAGGTTCACCGCTTGGCTCTCAAACACTACGGCACCATACCAGCGCGGGCCTTGCCCGAGCGCAAGCCGCGCACCGAGCCGCCCCAGCGGGGTCTGCGCCGCCTGGACGTGAAAGCCCCCGCCGAGCAAGCCTATGTCGCTTTGTCCTTCAAGGTGCCAACCTTCACTGGTTTTGATGGCAGCGCCACCAACCAAGATGCGTTGGCACTGACGGTGTTGGCCGCCGTGCTGGACGGCTACAGCAGTGCCCGGCTGGACCGGGCCTTGACGCAAGGCGCCGATCGCTTGGCCGACAGCGTCGGCGCCTACAACGGATTGACGGGGCGCGGTCCCCAAACCTTTGTGTTGGAAGGTGTGCCGGCCCTCGGCAAAAGTGCGCACGAACTCGAGCGCGCATTGCGCGAACAAGTGGCCACCCTGGCCCGCGACGGCGTCAGCGAGAGCGAGCTGCGGCGGGTGAAAAACCAGTGGGAGGCCTCAGCCGTTTACCGGCGTGATTCGCTGTTCAACCAAGCCCGTGAAATGGGCAGTTTTTGGGCCGAGGGCTTGCCGCTGGACACCAACGACCGCTTGATCGCCGCTTTGCAAGCGATCACCCCGGCTCAGGTCCAGTCGGTGGCGGCGCGTTATTTTGGCGACGACGCATTGACCGTGGCGCATTTGCTGCCTCAGGCCCGTTCGGCCGCTGGGCTGCGCAAACCGTCGATGCCTCTCAGGCATGGTGGGGGTGAGCGATGAAGCGCTGGTTCTCAGGATGGGTGGCGGGTGTGCTGTGCATGGTTGGGGCCCAGGCGGGTATACCGATTGAACACTGGACGCAGGCCAATGGGGCCCAAGTTTTCTTGGTGCAAAGCCCGGGCTTGCCCATGGTGGATGTGCAAATTGATTTCGACGCCGGTGCCCGTCGCGACCCAGCCGGCCGCGCTGGTTTGGCCAGCGCCACGGCCTTGATGATCGGCAAAGGCTTGAAAGCCCGCGGGGCAATGCCTGCATTGGACGAAAACGCGGTGGGCGAGGCCTGGGCCGATGGGGGCGCTTTGTTCTCGGCCTCTGCCAGCAGCGACCGCATGAGCTTTACCCTGCGCAGCCTGACCCGCACCGAGGTGCTGGATGCGTCCATGCGCTTGGCAGCTCGACACCTGGCTGACCCGGCGTTCTCCGCAGACATATGGGCCCGTGAACGCGAGCGCTGGAGTGCCAGTTTGCGTGAGTCCCTGACCAAACCCGGCACAGTGGCCGACCGCGCCTGGACGCCCGCTGTTTTTGGCACCCACCCCTATGGCCAGCAAACCACGCCAGAGAGCTTGCTGGCCCTGTCGGTGGCCGACATGCAGGCCTTCCATGCGCGCCACATCGCGCCCTGCCGGGCCAAGGTCAGCGTGGTTGGCGCGCTCAACCGGGCACAGGTGCAAGCCTGGGTCACAGAGTTGCTGGCGGCTTTGCCCTCCGGGGCCTCCGGGGCCTCCGGGGCCTCCGGGGCCTCCTGTGCCGCATTGCCTGCGGTGCCAGAAGTGCAGCCACTCACCCAAGCCAAAGAAATTTTCATCCCTTTTGAATCTGCCCAAGCCCATGTCAGCATGGGGCAGCCCGGCTACAAGCGCGATGACCCCGATTTTTTTGCCCTGACCGTTGGCAACTATGTTTTGGGTGGCGGCGGCTTTGTGTCGCGCTTGACCGAACAAGTGCGTGAAAAACGGGGTTTGAGTTACAGCGTCTACAGCTATTTTTCCCCAGGCCTGCACGCCGGCCCCTTTGCCATTGGCTTGCAAACCCGGCCTGATCAGGCCCGCCAAGCGGTGGAAGTGGCCCGTGCGGTGTTGAAAGATTTTGTGGAAAAAGGCCCCACCCAGGCAGAGTTGCAAGCCGCCAAAGACAACCTGACTGGTGGCTTTGCCCTGCGCTTGGACAGCAACCGCAAATTGCTCGACAACTTGGCCAACATCGCTTGGCACCAACTGCCTTTGGACTACCTCGATACCTGGACGCAAAAAGTGCAGGCCTTGACGGTTCAAGACGTCTCCCAAGCCTTTGTGCGCAAAGTGCAACCCGAGCGCCAAGTCACGGTGGTGGTGGGAGGAACGCCCTGAAGCCCGCCCGCAAAGCCCCTGTTGTGCCCCAGCACCGGGGCAAGCCCAAAGGCGAGGTGCGCATCATTGGGGGTTTGTGGAAACGCAGCAAGCTCAGCGTCCTCGACCGCCCCGGGCTGCGACCTACACCCGATCGGGTGCGTGAAACCTTGTTCAATTGGTTGGGCCAGGACTTGAGCGGTTGGCGCTGCCTCGATGCTTTTGCCGGCAGCGGTGCCTTGGCCTTTGAGGCCGCTTCACGCGGGGCCAAAGAGGTGTTGGCATGTGAAACCGACGCCGCCATGGTCGAGCAACTGTTGGCCAGCAAAGACAAGTTGAAAGCCGACGGGGTGCTGATCCAACGCGCCAATGGCGTCAACGCCTTGCTGGCCCAGGCACCGGCCAGTTGGGATTTGGTTTTTTTGGATCCCCCGTTTGACAGCGCATTGTTGGCTCCGAGCTTGCAAGCAGCGCAAGCGGCGATCAAGCCAGGTGGCTGGGTGTATTTGGAGGCTGGTGAGCCTTGGGGTGAAGCCCAATTGGCTCCCCTGGGCTGGCAACTCAAGCGCCATTTGCGCGCCGGCGCGGTTCACGCCCATTTGCTCAGCCTGGTGGTCAGCGCATAATTTGCACGCTTAGCAACAGGAGCCAGCATGCGCCAACCCGTGATCGCGGTTTACCCCGGCACTTTTGACCCCATCACCTTGGGCCACTTGGATTTGGTGCGCCGCGCATGCACCTTGTTTGACCAAGTGGTTGTGGGGGTGGCCATGGCGCACCATAAAAAAACCATGTTCAATTTGGACGAGCGCTTGGAAATGGCCCAAGAGGCCACCGCCAGCCTGGGCGCGGTGCGGGTGGCGCCATTCGATGGCCTGGTGCGTGACTTTGTGCGCGCCCAAGGCGGCGTGGTCATGGTTCGCGGTGTGCGCTCGGTCAGCGACTTTGACTACGAGCACCAATTGGCCGGCATGAACCGCCACCTCATGCCCGAGGTGGAGACGATTTTCATGGCCCCGTCAGCCAGCCAGCAATACACCTCCAGCACCTTGGTGCGTGAAATCACGCTCTTGGGTGGCGAGGTAGAGCCTTGGGTCACCCCCGAGGTGCTGCGCCGTTTGATGGCCAAAAAACAAGCGGCGGCTTGAGCCATGGCCGATATCTTTTTGGTGCGCCACGGCGAAACCGCCTGGAACCGTGAGCTGCGCTTTCAGGGCCAAATCGATGTGCCCTTGAACGATTTGGGGCTGACCCAAGCGCAGCGATTGGCCGATCGTTTGCGTGTGGAGTGGCAAAGTGGTTTTGACAAACCCCTGCGCCTGTTCAGCAGCGACTTGCAACGCGCCCATCAAACCGCCCAAACCTTGGGCCATGCATTGAACTTGAGCGTCACAGCCCACGCGCCATTGCGCGAGCAGCATTTCGGTCTGTTTGAGGGCTTGCTGTCGGCCGATATTCAACGCGCCCACGCCGAGGTGTGGCAGCGCTGGCTTCAATTTGACGCGGATTTCGCCATCCCCGGTGGTGGCGAGAGCACCCGCGCGTTTCATGCCCGGGTGTGCCAAGCGGTGCGCGGTTTGGCGCAGGCCCATGCCGACCATACCTTGGTCATCGTCACCCATGGCGGTGTGCTCGATATGCTGTGGCGCAGCGCCCAAGGCCTGCCTCTTGATGGCCCGCGCACCTGTGACATTCCCAATGTGGGCTTGAACCGCATGCGCTGGCTGGGCGATCAACCTGAAATTTTGTTGTGGGCCGATACCGCGCACCTGGGCGGCTTGCCCGAGCAACCCAATTTCAAGCAGCGCTTGCGCCCGGTGGCCTGATGTTCAATACCGCCCATCAACCCATTTTGGGTCGAGCTGCGCAGGTTTCGTGGCGCTGCGCATGGGGCCCATCAACGCATGGGGAGTTGACATGGCTTTGATGATCACCGATCAATGCATCAATTGCGATGTGTGCGAACCCGAGTGCCCCAATCAAGCCATTTATATGGGTACCGAGATCTATGAGATCGATCCGGACAAGTGCACCGAATGCGTGGGCCATTTTGACGAGCCCCAGTGTGTTCAGGTGTGCCCTGTGGCGTGCATCCCCGTTAACCCCGAACGCATCGAGGGCCCAGACAGTTTGTGGGCTAAGTTCCATCTCTTACAAGTTCAGTCTCGCTAAAGACCAAATGGGTGCTGTGGCCCCAGCTTGTTCGCCGCCATGTCTCTGGGGCTGAAGTCTCGGTCAATTCGGTGAGGGGTCGGGCGGCGCTGGCTTGCTTGCGGCTGCGGGCGTCTGTGACGAGCCCTGTTCCGGGCGGGGCGGTTTGGGCCGCGCAGGCTTGCTGGTGTGGATGCGCTGGGTGGCCCGGGTGAAGTCGCCACCCATCAAGTCGTCCACCGCCAACAGGCTGCGCGCCACGCAGGCTTGGATCAGTTCACGCTGATCTGGGCTGGGTTTTTTCAGCACCCAGTGAATCACCTCCGACTTCACCCCGGGGTGGCCAATGCCCAGGCGCAAACGCCAATAATTGTCGGTGCCCAATTTGGCATGGATGTCGCGCAATCCGTTGTGCCCCGCATGGCTGCCCCCCAGCTTGAGCTTGGCCTCGCCGGGCACCACGTCCAATTCATCGTGCACGACCAACACTTGTTCCGGTTCAATTCTGTAAAAGCGCGCCAGGGCGGCCACCGATGTGCCAGAGGCGTTCATAAAGGTTTGTGGCTCCAACAGCCAAAGGGTTTGGCCGTTGATCTGTGTGCGTGCCAACAAGCCCTGGTAACCCCGCTCATGTTGCAAATGCACTTTGAGTTGGCGTGCCAAGGCCTCAACCCACCAAAAACCGGCGTTGTGGCGAGTTTCTTCGTATTCAGGCCCAGGGTTGCCCAAGCCCACTATCAGTTTGATCATGTTGACATTATCTGACCCTGCAGAAAAACGGCCCACCGAAGTGGGCCGTTTTTCTGGGGTGAAGCAAAAGAAAGTGGGTTATTTCTTGCCGGCTGGCGCTGCAGGTGCCGCAGGGGTCGGGGTTTCTTCTGCGGCCAAAGTCACCACGGCCACCAAAACCGGGTTGTTTTTGCCACGCACCACTGCGCTCACGCCATTGGGCAGCGTGATGTCTTGCAGGTGCAGAGAATTGCCCTTTTTCAAACCGCTCAGGTCCACCGCAATGAACTCGGGCAGATCGGCGGGCAGACAAGACACCTCAATCTCGGTCAACACATGGTTGATCAAGCAGGCGTCGGCTTTAACCGCGGCTGAATTTTCTTGGCCGCTGTAGTGCAAGGGCACCTTCATGTGCAGCTTGGTGTGGGCGTCGACACGCTGGAAGTCGATGTGCAGCACATAGGGTTTGAAGGGGTGGAACTGCACATCGCGCAGCAACACCTGGGCCGATTTCTGGTTCAGCTCCATCTCCAAAATGGTGGAGTGGAAGGCCTCTTTTTTCAAAGCGTGCCACAAGGCGTTGTGATCGAGTTCGATCAGTTGGGGCTCGCCCTTACCGCCGTACACAATGCCTGGCGTGCGGCCAGTGATGCGGAGACGGCGGCTCGCACCCGTACCCTGCTTGCTTCGCTCAAATGCGACAAATTTCATGATGACTCCTGTGTGAATCCACCGCGACCAGTGGTATTCAGGGTTAAAAAAAGGCTGCGAACAGCCCGCTGTTGAGTTCCTCGGTGGCGCAATGGTTTAAAACAATTGATCCTGATCGGAGAACAAACTCATCACCGACTCACCTTTGGCAATGCGCTGGATCGTCTCTGCGATCAAGGCAGCCACCGAGAGTTGGCGAATTTTGGGGGATTGGGCCGCACCCATGGTCAAGGGAATGGTGTTGGTGATCACCACCTCATCCAAGGCGCTGCCTTGGTTGATGCGCTCAATGGCAGGGCCAGAAAAAATCGGGTGTGTGCAATACGCGTAGACTTTTTTAGCGCCACGCTCTTTGAGCACTTCGGCGGCCTTGACCAAGGTGCCTGCGGTATCAATCATGTCGTCCATGATGACGCAGTTGCGGCCTTCGATCTCGCCAATCACATGCATGACCTCGCTCACATTGGCGCGTGGGCGGCGTTTGTCAATGATGGCCAAATCGCAACCCAGTTGTTTGGCCAAAGCGCGGGCACGCACTACGCCACCCACATCGGGAGAGACCACGATCAAGTCTTCATAGCCTTTTAGCCGCAAGTCGCCCAACAACACCGGCGAGGCGTAAATATTGTCCACCGGGATGTCAAAAAAGCCCTGGATTTGGTCGGCGTGCAAGTCCATGGTCAGGATGCGGGCCACGCCCACGGTTTGCAGCAAATTGGCCACCACTTTGGCTGAAATGGGCACCCGGGTCGAACGCGGGCGGCGGTCTTGTCGGGCATAGCCAAAGTAGGGGATGACCGCGCTGATGCGCTCGGCCGAGGCTCGTTTCAGGGCATCGACCATGATGAGCAATTCCATCAGGTTTTCATTGGTCGGCGCGCAAGTGGGTTGAACCACAAACACATCGCGGGCGCGCACGTTTTGGTGCAATTCGACAGTGACTTCGCCGTCAGAGAAGCGGCCCACGGTGGCGGCCCCCAGTTCGATGCCCAAGTTTTCAGCGATTTCTGCGGCCAGGCTCGGGTTGGCATTGCCTGTGAAGACCATGAAGTCAGATAGAGGGGTCGACATGATGAAGTTGTTTGAAATACTGAACCAATGACAACCAACGCCACAACAACAAGGATTTACGGCAGTTGCCGTGACCACCATGTGCCGCCATAAAAACTTTGGCAGGGGAGGAAGGACTCGAACCCTCGCATGCCGGAATCAAAATCCGGTGCCTTGACCAACTTGGCGACTCCCCTACACGGGCAAAAGGCCAAAACCCTTTGCCGATCAATCCTTGCTAAAAGCCCAAGCTGCCAAGGGATGGACTTTTAAATTGCGACACACTTGAATTTGCCAGCCTTGGGGTGTTTCGGGCCACTCCAGATCATGGGGCAGCAGGGCAAACACCGCACTGCCTGAACCGGTCATCCGAGGTTGCAACCCAAGCCGCGAGAGCCAATCCAGGGCCTGCGTGACTTCGGGACACCGCTTCTGGGCCACCGGCTGCAAATCGTTTCGACCAAAGCCAAAGCCTTGTGCAGCAAAGCCGGAAATTGTAGCAGGATCCGTGTCGCGTTTGAGGTCGGGATCCTTGAATATCAAGGCCGTGTCCAGGCCCGCGGCAGGTTTGAGGATGACAAATTGCGCCTCAGGCAGGTCGATGGGGGTGATGCGCTCGCCCACACCCTCCACCCAGGCCGATTGGCCACTCAGAAAAAAAGGCACATCTGCCCCCAGGCCCAAGGCAATGGGCAGCAAACGCTCCACAGGCCAATGCAGTTGCCACAAGCGGTTGAGGGCCATCAAGGTGCTGGCCGCGTCGGAGGAGCCCCCGCCCAAGCCGGCCTGGGTGGGCAGGTGTTTGTCCAGGGTGATGCGCGCGCCCATGGACACACCCGCTGCCGCTTGCAGCGCAGTGGCGGCTTGCACACACAGGTCGTTGGTGGGCAGCGGTGGGCCCAGGTCGTGGCGGGTGATGGCCGAGTTGGCCGTGGTTTCGATGTGCAAGCGGTCGCACCAATCGATCAGCATGAAGACCGATTGCAAGGCGTGGTAACCATTGGGCATGCGGCCCACCACATGCAAAAACAAATTGATTTTGGCCGGAGCCAAAATATCATAGAGCGCACTCATGGGGTGGTTGAAACGGTCAATGTCACCGCTGGTGCGGGCTGGCTGCGCTGGGCGCTCCAGCGGCCGCCTGACCCACTGCGTTCGAGGGTCCAGCCCGGCACGGCTTGATCGCGGCCAGCCAGCCAGTCGAACAAAGCGTTCAAGGGCAAATCGGCTCCAGTGGCGGCCAAGGTCATCTCGGACAGGCTGGCAAAGCTGCGGGTTTGGCCGTTTTGCAGCCACTGGGCCTGCCCCGGTGACCATCGCAACACCAAGCTGGCGTGCCCCAGGGGTGAGAACAGGCTCAATTCGCCCTGGGTGGCATTGCCTTCAAGCTCGAAGGCGGCGGCCACATGCTGAACCGGGGTCTGATGCACAGTCAGGCTCATGCGCCCTTGCCAAAAAGCGTCGCGTGGGGGTTGGGGCGTGTTGGCACAAGCACCTGCTAAAGCCAGCACACACAGGCCTGCCAATGCCCGCCAGATCAAAGATCGACTTTCAGGCGGCGCAAAGTCTCGCGCAGGGTTTCGGTGTCGCCGCCTTTTTGCAGGCCCTCACGCCAGATTTTTTGGGCTTCTTCGCGCTGGTTGAGTTGCCACAGCACCTCGCCCATGTGGGCTGCAATTTCGGCGTCTGATTGGCTGGCGTAGGCCTTTTTGAGCAGAGACAAAGCCAGGGGTAAGTTACCCAAACGAAACTCCACCCAGCCCAGGCTGTCGGTGATGGCGGGGTCTTCAGGGGCCAGCTCCAAGGCGCGCGTGATGAGTTGCTTGGCCTCTACCAAGCGCAAATTTCGATCGGCCAAGGAGTAGCCCAAGGCGTTGTAAGCGTGCGGTTGATCGGGCAGGCGCCGGATCAGTTCGCGCAAACGCCGCTCCATGTCATCGAGGCGATTGAGTTTTTCATCCAACATGGCCAATTCATAGAGCATGTCGTTGTCTTGGGGGTCGCGCAAAACCGCCATGCTGAGCAAATCATGCGCTGCCGAAAATTGCTTGTTGTCGCGCAGCAGTTTGACTTCGGCCAGCAGTTTCCCCCGGGCTTGGTTGGCGTTTTCAACCGGCAGGTTTTGGATCAAGCTGCGGGCTTCGGCCAACTTGCCTTGGCGGGCGAGCGATTGGGCCCGGCGGCTTTGCGCTTGCAAGACAAAGTCGGGGTGATCCACTTTTTGCAGCCATGCTTGTGCGGCGGCTTCATCCAGTCGCTTTTCGGCCACTTGGGCCAGGCCCAGATGGGCCTGCGCCTGACCGCGCTGCGAAGGGTTGGGTTGGTCTTGGACCAAGCTCAGGTAGCGTTTCAATGCCGCTTCGGCTGCGTCTGTGCGGTTTTCATCCACATGCAACAAACCCAGCATCAGCCAGGCCTGGGGAACTTTGGGTTGGGACTGCGTCATGTCCTGTAATTGGCTCAAAGCAGCGGTGTACAGCTTGTTCTCCAGTTGCCATTGGATCAGGCTCAATCGGAGTTCGGGTTGCTGCACTTTGGCCAGGGACAGGTTCAACAAATCCAGGGCGCCTGGGACATTTTTTTCCAGCAGCTCCAAAGCCAGCAAGCCCGCGCCAATCGCGCTGGGATCGGCTTGGTAGGCTTTTTGGGCTGCATCCACAGCGCCCTTGGTGTCAT
>Ga0194077_1142_pt1 | contig 16542 bp, 15 predicted proteins | sample LauGreSuBDMM15SN_2_FD_133647 | JGI IMG/M metagenome (GOLD analysis project Ga0194077, IMG submission 133647) | reverse complement strand
CCCCTGCACCAGCCACCACACCCGCCGAAAAGGCGACTCCCAAAACACCATGACCACCACCGATTTGCCTGGTTCGCCATTTTTGTCCCAACGCCAAGGCCAGTTGTGGTTGGAAGGGGTGCGCTTGTCCACCCTGGCCGAGCAGCACGGTACACCGTTGTTTGTGTATTCCAAGGCCGCCATGCTGGGTGCTTTGGCCCCCTACCAACGGGCCTTCGCAGGGCGAGACGCGCAGGTGCATTACGCCATGAAAGCCAATTCCTCCTTGGGCGTGTTGCAAGTGTTTGCCCAAGCGGGTTGCGGCTTTGACATCGTCTCAGGTGGCGAGCTTGCCCGCGTGCTGACAGCGGGCGGCCAAGCGGACAAAGTGATTTTTTCGGGTGTGGGCAAAACCCGCGCCGAGATGCGCCAAGCGCTCGATGCGGGTATCGCTTGCTTCAATGTGGAGAGCGAGGCGGAACTTGATGTTCTCAGTGAAGTGGCGCTCTCGTGCGGAAAAGTCGCGCCAGTCAGCATCCGCGTCAACCCCAACGTAGACCCGCAAACCCACCCCTATATCTCTACGGGATTGAAGGGCAACAAATTTGGCATCGCCCACGAAGACACTTTGCGCTGCTATTTGCGCGCTGCATCCTTGAAGGGCTTGAAAGTGGTGGGCATCGATTGCCACATTGGCTCACAAATCACCAGCGCAGGGCCTTATGTGGACGCCCTCGACAAGGTGCTTGACTTGGTTCAAGCCATTGAAGCCGCTGGCGTGCCCATCCATCACCTCGACTTTGGCGGCGGCTTGGGCATCGATTACAACGGCGACACACCACCTGCTGCCGATGCGCTGTGGGCGCAACTGCTGGCCCGCTTGGATGCGCGGGGCTTTGGCAAGCGTCGCTTGATGATCGAACCGGGGCGCTCACTGGTGGGCAATGCCGGTGTGTGCCTGAGCGAGGTGCTTTACTTGAAGCCTGGCGAGCAAAAAAACTTTTGCATCATTGACGCGGCCATGAACGATTTGCCCCGCCCGGCGATGTACCAAGCGTTTCACCGCATCGAGCCCTTGGCGGAGCGCACAACTGCCGCCACGGTGTATGACGTGGTGGGCCCCGTGTGCGAAAGCGGGGACTGGATTGGCCGCGACCGCTCGCTGGCGGTTCAGGCGGGTGACCATTTGGCGGTGATGTCAGCAGGCGCCTATTGCATGAGCATGGCCAGCAACTACAACACCCGTGGGCGTGCTGCCGAGGTGTTGGTCGATGGTGACAAAGTGCACATCATTCGCGAGCGCGAAACCTTTGTCGATCAAATGCGGGGGGAGCGTTTGATCTGACCGGCTCTCTCGGCTTCTGGGTTGCTTTGTGGTTTGCGTGGCTTGAAACTCCCCCGCTTAACCGCCATTTCGGGGCATGCGGGCCTCCTCCAGTCGCTTCGCTCCGATGTCGTCGGACCGCACACCCACTCGTGCCGGTTTCAAGAAGGTGTGGGTTAAAGGTTCTTTGCTCACGAAGGCGTTTACATTTAATGAGGCGTTCGTGCTTGCGCAAGGTTTGCACACCCACATCACTTTCGCAGCACCGATGGTGGGTGCGTCGCCCGACAACATCGGCGCGCAGCGACTGGCGGAGGGCGGCGTTCCCGCCAGCGGGGCGGGCTCAGCCAGAGAGATGACCTACAGAGCGGAGCGGGCTCAGTCAAATAGGGACCAGCATCAGCGAGCAAACACCAGGCCTAGACCCCACCAACACCATGCATCACGAACCAAAAGATTTCATTTGTACTGGCGTTTGTGCCATCTGTGCCACAGCCGCCACGCCAGCAAGGTCGCCAAAATGGCCGCATAAACACCCACTTCAAGGAAGTTGTTCTTACCCGACCTCATCCAATAAAAATGCAACACCGCCAATGCTGCAACGGCATAAACGCAGCGGTGCAAAGCTTGCCAACGCTGGGCGCCGAGCCAGCGCACTGCGCGGTTGAAAGAGGTGGCCGCCAGGCTGGTCAATAAAAGCAAAGCCACAAAGCCCACCAAGATAAACGGGCGCTTGGCGATGTCGCGAGTGATGTCGGCCACATCCAAGCCCATGTCCAGCCAGGCATAGCACAACAGATGCAGCACGGCGTACACAAACACAGTGACACCGATCATGCGCCGAAAGCGTATCAGCACCAACTGCCCGGTGAGCACTCGAATAGGGGTCACGGCCAGGGCCAGGCACAAAGCGCGCAAGGTCCAGTCGCCGGTTTGGCGGATCAAGGCTTCGGCCGGGTTGGGTCCCAACGCGTCGTTGGCTGCGGCGTAAACCAACCAGAGTGCCGGCAGCGCCAACAACATCCCTAAACATGGCTTGGCGGCAGGGTGACGCCACATGCGCTGCGGCTCAATAATTTTTGGTCAAGTCCATGCCAGCGTACAACTGGCCCACTTGGGCTTCGTAACCATTGAACATCAAGGTCTTGCGCTTTTTCGTCAGTAAACCATCTTCGCCAATGCGCCGCTCGGTCGCCTGGCTCCAGCGCGGGTGGTCCACATTGGGGTTCACGTTGGAGTAAAAACCATATTCATGCGAAGCGGACTTGACCCATGCGGTCGCCGGTTGCTTTTCCACAAAGCGGATTTTGACAATGCTTTTGGCATTTTTAAAGCCATATTTCCAGGGCACATTCAAGCGGATGGGTGCGCCGTTTTGGTTGGGCAGAACTTCACCGTACATGCCAAAGGTCAACAAGGTCAAGGGGTGCATGGCCTCATCCAAGCGAAGTCCCTCCACATAGGGCCACTCCAACACACGCGAACCCACAAAAGGCATGGTTTTGGGATCGGCCAAGGTGACAAACTCCACAAATTTGGCGCTGCCTTGGGGCTCTACCCGCTTGATCAACTCTGACAGGGAGTAGCCCACCCAAGGAATCACCATGGACCAGCCCTCCACACAACGCATGCGGTAGATGCGCTCTTCCATGGCACTGAGTTTGAGCAGGTCCTCGATGTCCCAACGGCCTGGTTTTTTCACCAAGCCCTCAACCTCGACCGACCAGGGCCGGGTCTTCAAACTGTGGGCGTTTTTGGCCGGATCGGCCTTGTCGGTGCCGAATTCGTAAAAGTTGTTGTAGGTGCTGGCGTCGGCATAGGTGGTGGGCTTTTCCATGGAGTTGGCCCCAGCCATGGTGGAGGGCCGAGACGCCAAAGGCGCCAACTTGCCCGGACGCGCCAAGGCTTTGTCACTTTGGGCCAGGGCCTGGCGTGAGGCCCAGCTCGCCAATGCCACACCGGCCACACCGGTGGCGAGGTGCTGCATCATTTGGCGGCGGTTGTGGTGGGCGTTGGCAGGGGTTATCTCGCTGCCCAGTGGGTGATTGTGTCCATTGTCTGAATGACGTGTGCGCATGGGGGTCTCCGATCCATTTCAAAACATTGTGCCTCACCCCCGAAAAAAAACCGACCTGAAGGCCGGTTTCTCCACACAGGTTGGGGCTGAATATCAGCGCAAACCTGCGATGTAGTCGGATAGCGCTTTGATTTCGCGGTCGTTGAGCTTGGCCGCCACTTGGGTCATGGTGAGGTTGTTGAGGCGCACGCCATCGCGAAATCCGCTGAGTTGCGCCGTGGTGTAGTCGGCATGCTGGCCGCTCAAACGGGGGTACTGCGAGGGCATGCCTGCCCCATTGGGGCTGTGGCAGCCAGCGCAAGCGGGGATTTGGCGGTCGGCAACGCCGCCACGGTAAATCCGCTCACCCAAGGCCACGGTTTGCTTGTCTTTGGCAAAGCCTGGTTTGGCCTTTTGCTGACCCAACCAGGCCGAGATGTTTTTCATGTCTTCTGGGCTGAGCGCTGCAACCATGCCCGACATGATGGCATTGGCCCGTTTGCCCGACTTGAACTCTTGCAACTGTTTGTTGAGGTATTCGGGGTGTTGGCCTGCCAACTTGGGGTTGGCCGGAGAACCTGAGTTTCCATCAGCGCCATGGCAAGCCGCGCAAGGGGCATAGCTGGCCTCGCCTTTGGCCACATCGGGGGCTTTGGCGGCAGGCGCCTTGTCTGCAGCATGCAGGCAAGTCAGTGGCAAAGCAAGGGCGGCGGCAACAAAAAATGGGGCAAAAAGCTTCATGGCTTGGGTCAGTTGGGTGGCGCTAAACCATCAGATTCTACAATGCCCTCTTGGGTCCACGGGCCCCCCACCTCTGTCGGACCCGTGATGACCCAGCCCCACCACCCTGCCCCGCCCGCCCCAACCAGCGCCAGCAACGAACCGTCGCCAGCGCCCGACCTGGCCGTGCAGACCAAACAGGCCATGGGTTGGTTGCACACCACGCGTTTTTTGGTCACGGCAGCGCAGTTGCACCACCTGCCCCAGTACCGCCTGCCCGAAATCGCCTTTGTGGGACGCTCCAATGCCGGAAAGTCCACCTGCATCAACACCTTGACGCAACAAAACCAATTGGCCTATGCCTCCAAAAAGCCGGGGCGCACACAGCACATCAATTTGTTCGCCTTGGGTCGCCATGGACAAACCGATGCAGTGTTGGCCGACCTGCCGGGTTACGGCTATGCCGCCGTGCCCAAACAAGACAAGATCCGCTGGCAGCGGGTGATGGCCAACTACCTGATGACCCGAGACAACCTGTGTGGCGTGGTCTTGTTGTGCGACCCACGCCACGGCATGACCGAGTTGGATGACATCCTGCTCGAAGTGATTCGTCCCCGGGTAGAGGCGGGCATGCAATTTTTGGTCTTGCTGACCAAGGCCGACAAGCTCAACCGAAGCGAAGCCGCCAAAGCCTTGTCCATTGCTCGGCTGCAAGCCGGCGGGGGCCAAGTGCGTTTGTTCTCAGCCCTCAAGCGCCAGGGGGTGGAAGAAGCCGCTTTGCTGTTGTCGCAATGGGTGGCCAACTGGACACCCCCAGCAAATATTGGCGCGGACATAAGCGTTGGCTTAGGCGCTGACGAGGGCGCTGACGAGGGCGCTGACGAGGGCGCTGACGAGGGCGTTGATTTGGGCGCTGATTTGGGCGCTGACCAGGAGAGCACCGATGGCGGGCATCGCTGAAACCCGGCACGCATTGCCGCACGGCATCCACCTGAATTGCCGCCACAGCGGCCAGCCCGGAAACCCGGTGCTGCTGTTTTTGCATGGCTTCCCCGAAGGGGCGTTTGCTTGGGATGCATTGCTGGATCATTTTTCACAGCCCGAAAATGGCGGCTACTTTTGCGTCGCGCCCAATTTGCGCGGCTTTGAAACCTCCAGCGCACCCACCGATCCCGCGGCCTACCGCGCCAAATTCCTGGTGCAAGACATCTTGGCGTTGATCGACATCGTCAGCCCGGGCCAAGCCTTGGCCGCTTTGGTGGCCCACGACTGGGGCGGTGCAGTGGCCTGGAACCTGGCCAATCAACACCCCGACCGTTTGCACCGATTGGTCATCATCAATTCGCCCCACCCGGGTAGCTTTTTGCGCGACTTGCAAAGCAACCCGGCCCAACAAGCGGCCAGCGCCTACATGAACTTTTTGATCCGCCCCGATGCAGCGGCCTTGCTCGCGGCCAACGATTACGAACGCTTATGGGGATTTTTCACCACCATGGCCCATGGTCCAGCACCTTGGCTGGATGAAGCGATGAAAGCGCGCTACCGGGCCTTGTGGGGACATGGGCTCGACGGTGGGCTCAACTACTACCGTGCCTCGCCCTTGCGGCCGCCTCGGGCCGATGACAAAGCAGCCAGTGCCATCACCCTGCCCGATGCCATGCTGCGCATCGATGTGGCCACGCTGGTCATTTGGGGTTTGCAAGACAAGGCCTTGTTGCCGTGCTTACTTGATGGTTTGGGCCAACACATACCCCATTTGCAATTGCACACCTTGGACAACGCCAGCCATTGGGTGGTGCATGAGCAACCCGCTGTGGTGAAAGCCTACATCAGCGGTTTTTTGGGCCGGGCATAAACATCCGCTTGACCCGGTGGTCGGGTTTTGAAGCGCTTGTGCACCCAAAAATACTGCGCGGGCATGGTGCGAATCCAATCGGCCAGCCGCTGGTTCATGCGCGCGGTATCGGTCCACACATCACCGCTGGGCACATCGTCCCAAGCTGGGTGGACTTGCACCTCATAACCTTGGGGGGTGAGACGCGTGGTGATGGGCACCACCCGGGCGCGGCCCAACTTGGCAAAACGTGACAAAGAGGTCAAGCTGGCTGCTGGCACATCAAAAAAAGGCACGAACACCGTATCGTCCTCGCCACTGTCCATGTCGGGCAGCAGGTACAACACCTCGCCACGGCGCAATGCACTGATCAAGCTTTGCGCCCCGTCGGCGCGCTTGCTCAGAGCCACATGGCCAAAACGCTGCCGCCCCTGGGCAATCCAGGCGTCCACGGCCGCGTTCGACTGAGGGGTGTAAATGGTGTGCAATGGCACGCTGGTGGCCAAGCTCAAAGCGGTCCAACCCGCATCCAAGCCGACAAAATGCGGTGCAAACACCACCACGCCACCGGGTTGCTTCAAGGCCCCCAAGTCCCCTGCCCATTGCAAGCGTTGCTGCACCACGTGCACAGGCGAATGCCACAGCCAACTGCGGTCCAACCAAGCCTGGGCAAAATACACAAAGCATTCTTTGGCCAAGCGATCACGTTCGGCCTGTGGGGCATGGGGCCAGCACAAAGCCAGGTTGACCTGCACCACCCGCCGCCGTACGGGTACCACCGCATAAAGCACCCAGCCCAAAGCCGTGCCCAAGCCCCGCACCCAAGTCAGCGGCAAGCGCGCCAGCATGCGCATGAAACCCACACCCATGGCACTGAACATTTTCAAACCTCTGCGCGCGGTTGTTTGTTCCGCGCATAGCCCCACAGGTATTGGCCAGGGGCACGACGCACCATCGCCTCGATGCGTTGGTTCATCGCCAAGACCGTGGTTTCAATCGGCACCTGGGCGTCGTGTAAACCCGCATCGTCCCAAGGCTCAAAGTGGCTGATGAAACCTTGGCCTTTTGGCAACCGTTCACACCAACCCATCACCACCTGGGCGCCTGTTTGGCGCGCCAAACGCACGGCCAAGGTGATGGTGTAAGCATCTTGACCAAAAAATCGGGACCACACGCCTTGCCCCTCAGGCGGCACTTGGTCGGGCAAAACAGCTGTGTAACCGCCTTGGCGCAAGCTGCGCAACAACTGGCGCACACCACTTTGGTTGGCCGGTGCGGCTTGCAAAAATGGTCGATCGCGCGCACCGGCCACCAAATCGCGCAGCCAGGCTTTGCGCGCCGGGCGATACATGACCCACATGGGGCCGTGGGTGGGCCCCAAATGCTCGGCCATCATTTGCGCCCCCAGCTCCCAACAACCCAAATGCGGGGACAGCAAAATCATGCCCCGGCCTTGTTGCAAAGCGTCGGTCACGTGGTTCAAACCATCCCATTGCAAGGGCAGTCCCAATCGCTGGGAGGCCGGGCGCATCCACAGCCAAGGCAACTCGGCCAACATCATGCCGGCAGCGGCCACGGCGGGCCGCACCTGGTCCCAGCGCAAACCCGCAGCTTGGGTGTTTTGCAAAAAGCGCTGGCGGTAACTGGGTGACGCCCACCACACCAACCACCCCACACCCACACCCAGGGTTTGCAACCAAGGCAAAGGCAGTCGGGCGAGCAGTCGAAACAATGCGGTCATGGTGCGTGTGTTGCAGCGCAACCAAACGCCCTGGCTGGTCATTGGGCGGGTTCGGTTTTGGCTACAATCTAGATTGTCGCTGAGTTACTGAACAACTTGCAGGGCGACCGCCACCTCGGTGGCAAAGGTTTGGGCCACCCAAACCATCTGCTAAAGCGTTCGCCAGGCTCCCGAAGTTGGCAACGCGTCAACATCAACCACATGGAGTTTTAACATGGCGAACGACTATCTATTTACATCTGAATCTGTTTCCGAAGGTCACCCCGACAAGGTCGCTGACCAAGTCTCGGACGCGATTTTGGATGCCATCTTCAAACAAGACCCCCGCAGTCGTGTGGCTGCCGAAACCTTGTGCAACACCGGTTTGGTGGTGTTGGCGGGTGAGATCACCACCAACGCCCATGTCGACTACATCCAGGTTGCGCGCGACACCATCAAGCGCATTGGCTACGACAACACCGAGTACGGCATCGACTACAAAGGTTGCGCGGTCATGGTCTGCTACGACAAGCAGTCCAACGACATCGCCCAAGGGGTGAACCAAGCTTCTGACGACCACCTGAACACAGGTGCCGGCGACCAAGGCCTGATGTTTGGCTATGCCTGCAGCGAAACCCCCGAGCTGATGCCCGCCCCGATTTACTACGCCCACCGCCTGATGGAGCGCCAAGCCCAACTGCGCCGCGATGGCCGCTTGCCTTTCCTGCGCCCTGATGCAAAAAGCCAAGTGACCATGCGCTATGTGGACGGCAAGCCCCACAGCATCGACACCGTGGTCATTTCTTCGCAACACGCCCCCGAGATGAGCTTGGGTGACAAGATGAAGCCCGAGTTCAACGAGGCCATCATCGAAGAAATCATCAAGCCCGTGTTGCCCAATGAGTGGCTCAAAGACACCAAGTACCTGATCAACCCCACCGGCCGCTTTGTGGTGGGTGGCCCGCAGGGCGACTGCGGCCTGACCGGTCGCAAAATCATTGTCGACACCTACGGTGGCGCTTGCCCCCACGGTGGTGGTGCGTTCTCCGGCAAAGACCCCTCCAAGGTCGACCGCTCAGCCGCATATGCCGCCCGCTATGTGGCGAAAAACGTGGTGGCTGCCGGTTTGGCCACCCAATGCCAAGTGCAAGTGGCTTATGCGATTGGTGTGGCCCGCCCGATGAACATCACCATCAACACCCACGGCACTGGCGTCATCGCTGACGACAAAATCGCCGCCTTGGTGAACGAGCATTTCGACCTGCGCCCCAAAGGCATCATCCAAATGTTGGACTTGCTGCGCCCCATCTACGAGAAGACCGCTGCTTACGGCCACTTTGGTCGCAACGAGCCCGACTTCACTTGGGAGCGCACCGACAAGGCAGCAGCCCTCAAAGCCGCGGCTGGTCGCTGAAAACCGGGCCTTGGCCCCATTGATTGAGCGGGTGGTGCTTTGGGCACCACCCGCTTTTTTCTTGGCGCCCAAGATCAGCCCACCCCCGACCTCAGGCTGGTTGGCGCCTCACATCAATACGCCACCGCACCTTGGGTGTTGACGAACAAGGCATACAGCGAATGGCTGCTGGCCATGTACAAGCGGTTGCGTTGTGGACCGCCAAAGGCCAGGTTGGCGCAGCGCTCGGGCAGGTGGATGTGGCCAATGGCTTGGCCCTCGGGGTTGAACACCCGCACCCCATCCAAAGCCTCCAAGTCAGCGCCCACTGAGCCGTCGCTGCCCCATCCGCACCAAATGTTGCCGTCCACATCCACCTTGATGCCGTCCAAAGCGCCAGGGCCTTGGGCGTCGATCAGCAGCGCTTTGTCTGTCAGGGTGCCGCTGGGGCTGACGCGGTAGCGCCACACCAAGCGGTGCGGCTTGGCGCGCGACTCGACCACATACAAATGGCTTTGGTCGGGGCTGAAGGCCAGGCCATTGGGGCCTTGCAGATCGTTCACCACGACGCTGAGGGCGCCGGTTTGGCCGTCGATGCGGTACACGTTTTGACCCAATTCGGGGGTGGCGGGCTCGCCCTCCCAATGGCCGCTGATGCCAAACACCGGGTCGGTGAACCAAATGCTGCCATCCACACCACACACAATGTCGTTGGGCGAGTTCAGGCGCTTGCCCTCAAAGCGATCGGCCAGCACGCTGATGCGCCCGTCATGCTCGGTGCGGGTGACGCGACGCCCCAAGTGCTCACAGGCCAGCAAGCGGCCTTGTCGGTCGCGGCACAGGCCGTTGGCAAACTGCGAGGGGGCGCGAAACACGCTGGTGTGCCCACTGATCTCATCAAAGCGCAAGATGCGGTTGTTTGGAATGTCGGAAAACAACAAAGCGCGGTGGTCACCAACATACACCGGCCCTTCGGCCCAACGCATGCCGCTGGCCAATTGCTCTACCCCCGCGCTGAACAAACGGTAACGGGCAAAAGAGGGATCGATGATTTCAATTGCCGGGTCGGGCGAGCGGTGCGCGGCCACGAATGGCACGTGTGCGCCGGATGACACGGCCGTGTGGGGCTGGTTGCGCCAAATGTCGGTGTCTTGCGAAGGGTTGGCTGGGCTCATGATCGGCGCGGCTCCAAAGGGTGTTGGTTTCAGTGTCGGCGCGGATGCCGAACCCGGGCTGACCACCACGGCGATTTCAGCCGCGCAACCAGTCTTGGGCCGTTTGGTACAGCAGCGCTTGTTCGGGCGAATTGTGCTGCACCAGGTCGGGTGTGATGGTGGCACCTTGCAGAGACTGCATATAGGTGATGTGGCAATAGGCCTTGGGCAAACTCGCCAAGCGCGCAGCGTCCAGCTTCAACACAGCGGCCGGGTCCACCGGGTCCATGCGGTCTTTTTCGTGGATCGGGTGGCGCTGCAGAATGCACCAGCGGCCCTGGTGGCGCACAAAAAAGTCCAAGAACCGGCCCCAAGCGGTGATGTCCACCTCGACCGCATCCAGCGGGGCGCGCAGCATCAACACCATGCGGGTTTCGGCCAGGGCTTTGTCGCCCAACACGTCGATGCTGCTGGCGCCTATCGAATGCAATGACTGCGGGGCCTGGGGGTTGTCTGCGCCCTTGATGGAAGCGGCGATGAAGTCTTCAGCGCTGCCCACCATCCAGGTTGTTTTGACGCTGGCACCCGGGGCATAACAGCGGCGCAGGCCCTCCCATTGGCGGGTATCTCTGCACAGCGCCCAATGGCGCACCACTTGCTCAATGGCTTGGGTGTCAGTCACCTGAAATACCCGCTTGTTTCAAAAAGCGCGTCCACTTTTCGGCTTCTGAACGGGCATAGCTTTCGGCCTCAGGAACAGACATGCCCATCATGCGCCAGCCGCCTTTTTCCAAGCGCTGGCGCAGCTCAGGCTGGGCGGTGACTTTGGCCAATCCGGCGCGCAACCTCTCCAGCACCGGAGCCGGGGTTTTGGCGGAGGCAAAAATACCAATCCAACTCTCCATCTCCAAACCATCCACCCCAGCCTCGCGCGCAGTCGGGATTTGAGGCATGGACAACTCACGCCGCGTGCCCGACGTGGCCAAGGGTTTGATGCGACCGGCCTCGATCAAAGGCTGGGCGGTGGTGGTGTTGTCAAAAAACAAGTCGACCCGCCCGCCCAACATATCGGTATAGGCCGGTTGTGCCCCTTTGTAGGGAATCTCCACGATGTCCACCTTGGCCAACTGCTTGAACAGCACGCCTGCCACGTGCTGTCCCGACCCGGCCCCACCCGTGGCCAAACTCAATTTGCCTGGGTTTTGTTGCGCGTAGGTGATGACTTCTTTCAAGGTGTTTTGCGGCAGCTCTTTGCGCGCCACCAAGGTGTAGCTGAAGCTGGCCATCAAGCCAATCGGGGTGAAGTCGGTGGCGGTGTACTGCGGGTTTTTGTACAGCCCCAAGTTGAGGGCCATGTTGGCCAAACCACCCACCACCAAGGTGTAACCATCGGGCGCAGCGCTGGCCACAAACTGCGTGCCCACCAAGGTGCCCGCGCCAGTGCGGTTTTCGACCACGATGGACTGGCCCAGCTCTTGGCCCAAACGCTCTGCCACCAAGCGCCCGATCACGTCATAGCCGCCACCCGGTGCAGTGGGCACAATGATGCGAATGGGTTTGCTGGGGTAGGCGGTTTGCGCCAGCACGGGCGTGGCCCAAGAGGCCGCGGCCAAACAAGCGACCAAGAGCAAACGTCGTTTAAGCGGGTTCATGCGAGTTACCTTTATGTATCAACAGGCGAGCAAAACCAAACCGGTCCACCCCATCGCCAACTCAACCACAGCATGGGCCGGTCAGCCAGCTTGGGCGGAGCCAACCCAAGCCATCAAGGCATGGTGTGCTTGAGGGCGCGATCGAAGTACGACAGGTCTAAGAATTTTTCAGGTGCCGGGGCTTGACCACCCCATTGGCCTTCGATGTCAGCGCGCAATGCCAGCACATTTTTAAAGCCTTGCAAGTCGAGCGCGCAATCTTTGGACAAGCCGCTGCCAGGCAGCATCAGCTCGCGGTAGGTCAGTTCGGTGAGCCGGTCGTCGAGCTTGAGTTCGCGCTTGAGCACAGCCAAGACCTGGGCTTTCTGCGCCGGGTCCTGGGCGGCACGGCAGCCCTCAATGTAGGCGGCCATGTAGCGCTCCAAAGCCGAGGCATTGGCCTGCGCCCAAGGGCGCATCACAAAAGCGCCCACCGCTTGGTAGGGCCCATACAACTCGAGGGTGCGGCCCAGACTTTTGGCACCGCGGTCGCGTGCAATAAAGTTCCAGGGTGGATTGAGCATGGTGGCTGCGCCAGCGGGCGTATCCAAGCCTTTGGTGCGGATTTCAGAACCACCCAAGGGATCGAGCTTGTAGTCGCGCCCATCGATCAAACCAGCGTTTTTGAACACCTTGCGCCCGATCAAGGCGTAAGCGGTGTTGGGCGCATCCACCACATAGGTGCGGCCACGGATGTCGGCGGGTTTGTTGATGTCTTGGCGCACCAACAACTCGTTCATGCCACCGTCGCCACCGGCGATGATGATGACGTCGTTTTTGGCTACTTCGATCATCGCCACCGCGTTGTCCACCGCCGCGTGGGCGATGTCAAAACGACCCGCCGCCAAGCCCGCGCGCTGCTGATCAGAGTTGGGCGTGAACTGCATCGCCAAAGTGATGCCACGGCGCTGGAAATAGCCTTTTTCCAAACCCATATAGATGGGAATGTTGCTGCCCCCACGAAACACGTTGACGCGCAAGGTCACCGGATCGTTGGCCGGGGCCACCACGGGCGCGGGGGCCGCGCAGGCCACCAACAAGGCCACAGCACCCCACAAAGGGGCGCGGGTCAAGGCTTGAAAAATCGGCTTCATCAATGCTCTCCTGTGATCATTTGCGCGCCAGCAAAGCACTGGCGCTGCCTGGCTGAATATCAGCCAAAACCTGGACATCCCAACTTAGTGGGGTCAGGGCGAAGCGTGGGTGATGAAGGCCTCGGGCACGGCCTCGCCCCACTGAGAATTGAGGCCCTCTTCGGCCGGCAGGTAATTGGTCGGTGCATGAACATTGAGCACATCGCTGTCGCTCCAATGCTCATGGACACGGCCCCACGGGTCTTGCCAGTAGTCGTACACCTGGCTGCCCAACACGTGGCGGCCAATGCCCCAAACATGTTTGTATTTGTCGGCCTTTCGCAGGTGCTGGTGGCCCAGCATGATGTCGTCGATGTCTTGCGCTTCAAACGACAAATGGTTCAGACCCGAATTGGGGCCTTCGATGCACAAAAAGGTGTGGTGATCGACAAAGGTTTCACCGCGGTCGACGCGGTTGAAAGACGCAATCACGTTTTCTTTGTCGCCGGCATACACCTCGTCCGAGCAAATCAGGCCGAACATTTCGCGGTACCACTTGATTTTTTCTTTGGCGTTGGGCGTCATGATCACCGCATGAGCAGCGCGTTTGACTTGGGCTGGGCCGGGCGTCAAGCGCATCAACTCACCAGCACGGCGCAATTTGTTGTCGCCGGTATTGACCACGGCCTTGCGCACGGGCAAGGGCGCGACCTGTTGCATGCCGCACATCACTTCCATTTGGTAGCCATGGGGGTCGCTGATGCGCACCCGCTTGCCGCCACCCGGCTCGTCCATGTTTTCAATGCCGCTGGCCCCGGGGGCCTTGGCAAATTGCTTGAGCTGGTCTTCGTTGTCGACAAAAAAGCACAGGCCCACGAACTTGGACGGGCCCAGATGCGTGACATGGATGTGGTGATTGGGATCGGTGCCGCGCATGTACAACGCGTCTTTGGTGCGCTCGGCGCGGTGCATGCCAAAGATGGTGAGAAATTCTTCAGCTTGGTCCAAGCTGGGCGACTGCAAACGGCCAAAGGCCAGGTCGGTGACTTTGACATGGGGCATGGTTCATCCTCCTTGTGTTAAGCGGCTTCGCCCAAATAGGCTTGGCGTATATGGGGTTGGGTCATGAGTTCTTTGGGGTTGCCGGTGGTCACGATGCGACCGCCCTCAATCACATAGGCACGCTGCGCCACCTCTAAGGCCAAGGCGGCATTTTGTTCGATCAGCAAAATGGACACGCCACTGGCATGAATTTGCCCAATGGCTTCAAACACCTGTTGTGTCACCGACGGGGCCAAGCCCAGTGAAGGCTCGTCGATCAACAGCAACTTGGGATGGGCCATGAGCGCACGGCCAAAGGCCACCATTTGTTGCTGTCCACCCGACAAGGTGCCAGCGGCTTGCCAGCGGCGCTCTTTGAGGATGGGAAACAAGTCATACACCTTGGCCAGTGTTTGCTCGCGCAAAGGCCGCGCAAAAGGGCGGTAGCAACCCATGTCCAGGTTTTCTTCCACCGTCATGCCGCCAAACAGCAAACGACCTTCAGGGACGATAGATACGTCCAAGTTGCACATTTGTGTGGCGTTGAGCTTGGTGACATCCTTGCCGCGCAGCAGCAGTTGGCCAGATCGCACCGGCAACAGCCGCATGGCGGTGTTGATCAAGGTGGTCTTGCCTGCTCCGTTGGGGCCCACGATGGAGACCAATTCACCCTCATTGATGTGAAAGTCAATGTCCCACAATGCCGGCGCGTCGCCATACGACACATTCAAACTGTGGGCGCTGAACAATGCCTGTTTATCAGCCATGGGGCGTCCCCAAATAAGCGCTGACCACGGCCGGGTCGTTCATCACCTCGCGCGGCATGCCGCTGGCAATGACTTGGCCGTGGTTGAGCACGATCAAACGGTCACACAACTCGAGCACTGCACGCATATTGTGTTCAATAAAAATAATGGTGGAACCACGTCGGCGGATCTCGCGCACCAAGGTCACCGCGTTATTGATCTCCGAGGGGGTCAAACCGGCCAGCACCTCGTCAAGCAGCACCAATCGCGGGGAGGAGGCCAGCGCACGCGACAGCTCCAAAAATTTACGTTGGTGCAAATTCAGCTCTGTCGGCAAGGCCCGCGCCCGATCGGCCAAGCCCACAAACTCCAACCAATACATGGCCTGCGCCGCCGCATCGGCACGCGACAACTGGGTGCCGCCAAACATGCCGGCCAATGTGGTGTTTTCCAACACAGACAAGCTGGCAAAGGGCCGCGGGATTTGGTAGGTGCGGGCAATGCCCGCATGGGCCGCACGGTATGAGGGCAAAGGCACCAGGTCTTCACCTTGAAAAAGGATGCGCCCGGCCTCAGGCTTATACAAGCCACTGATGACGTTGACCATGGTGGATTTGCCAGAACCGTTCGGTCCCACCAAGCCCAAAATTTCGCCGCGACGGGCCTCCATGCTCACATTCTGCAAAGCCTTCACGCCGCTGAATGACTTGGAGACGTTGTCGATGGTCAACAAGACTTCGCCACTACTGCCTTGGGCGGAGATGACCGCAGGCGCAACAGGGGTGGGCAAAGGCGGCAATGCACGCCGGCTCTTAAAACGCTTGATCAATTGGCCCAAGATGCCATCGGGCATGAACAAGATCACCACGATCAAAATCAAACCAATGGCCGCCCGCCCCACCACCGCAGAATCGCCTGCCGTGAATGCATACGACAAAGCCGTGATGGCCGTGGCACCAACGGCTGGCCCCAGCCAATGCCGCGAACCGCCCAAGACACTCATCAGCACCACATACAAAGGCACCACAATGTTGAACACTTCACCGGCGGTGACGTAGGACACAAACAAGGCATGAACGCCACCAGCGACACCGGCAAACGCAGAAGAAATGGCCAAAGCCTGGAGCTTAAAACGGTAGGTGGGCACGCCTTGGACTTCGGCAACATCCTCGTCATCATGAATGGCGAACAAGCCCGAACCCAAACGGGCGTTGTAAATGTAGTAGGCCACCCACAAGACCAACATCATCATGGCCAAAGCCAAAAGATAAAAAGTGGCCGATGGTGAAGGCCCAATCGCGGGGATGGGCACGGCCGACAAATAAACGCCGGGGCCACCGTCAATGGGTGTGTTGAGAATGATGGTGGCGATGACAAAAGTCACCGCCAGGGTGAGCAAGCCAAACAACTCACCACGCAAGCGACGCAAGCGAAACACCACCGCGCCCAGGCCCACACCAAACAAAGCGGGCACCAGCGCGGCCATGGGCAAGGTGTAGAGAAATGGCCAATTGAACTTACCGGCCAATACGGCCGTGGTGTACATGCCCAGGCCAAAGAATGCCCCATGGCCAAATGAAAAATAGCCTGAGTACCCAGACAAAATATTCCACGATGTGGCCAACACCACCCAATGGAACACCAGGTACAAAAAGGATTCGTAAAACGCCGGCAGCTTGAGCAGGGGCAAGACCGCCAGGGCCGCACCCGACACCACAAAAATGGTCAATACCCGCTTGTTCACATCAAATCTTTCCAGGGCGCAAGATCAGCACCGCAATCAGCAAAGTGAAAGAGACCAAAGGGGCCCA
>Ga0194077_1104_pt1 | contig 17288 bp, 14 predicted proteins | sample LauGreSuBDMM15SN_2_FD_133647 | JGI IMG/M metagenome (GOLD analysis project Ga0194077, IMG submission 133647) | reverse complement strand
GCCAAGGCTTCGTCGGTGGCACTGGCGCCCACACCGGCACCCGACTGGATGCGCAGCGTGTGGCCAGCGGCTTTGAGTTTTTTCACCGTCTCTGGCGTCACAGCCACGCGGGTTTCGCCTGGCAGGGTTTCTGCAGGCACACCAATCAGCATGAAGATCTCCTTTGGACAGGCCCATCAACCCAGGCCCAGGATAAGAAAAATAAGGGTGCATAAGCTTACCCGAGTTTGCCCCGCCGCCTGGGGCAGGTTGACGCGGGCGCGGCAGCGGGGGTTTTCAGGGCTGACGCGGAGGCCATCAGCCATTAAACTGTCCACTTGGGTTGACATCTTTGCAGGCTGTCTTGGCCGGTGTTGACCCCCCACTGTTTGCCCCAGCGGCACAACCACCATGGCCCTGCCCTTTCCTTTTTCAGCCATCGTCGGTCAAGAAGAGATGACCTTGGCGATCCAAATCGTGGCCGTCGACCCCAGCGTGGGCGGCGTCTTGGCCCTGGGTGACCGCGGCACCGGCAAGTCCACCGCCGTGCGCGCTCTGGCCGATTTGCTGCCCCCCATCCAAGTGGTCGAGGGCTGCGCTTACGGCTGCGACCCCAAAGACAAAAACGCCCGCTGCGAGGCCTGCGCCAGCCTCAAAGCCGGCAAGAAAATCAAAGCCATCACCCGCCCGGTGCCCGTGGTGGACCTGCCCCTGGGTGCGACCGAAGACCGGGTGGTGGGCGCGCTCGATTTGGAGAAGGCCCTGTCCCAGGGCATCAAGTCGTTCTCGCCAGGCCTGCTGGCCCAGGCCCACCGGGGGTTTTTGTACATCGACGAGGTCAACCTGCTCGAGGACCACTTGGTCGATTTGCTCATCGACGTGGCAGCGTCGGGCGAAAACTTGGTCGAGCGCGAAGGCCTGAGCGTGCGCCACCCCGCGCGCTTTGTGTTGGTGGGCAGCGGCAACCCCGAAGAAGGCGAATTGCGCCCCCAGTTGCTGGACCGCTTTGGCCTGTCGGTAGAGGTGCGCACCCCGCAAGACCTGGACCTGCGGGTGCTGGTGGTCAAGCGCCGCGACGCGTTTGAACGTGACCCCCAAGGCTTTCGCGAACAATGGGAGTCGGCCAATGCGGCGCTGCGCGAGCGCATCTTGCGCGCCCGCGAACTGCTGGTGCGCAGCAAAGTCAGCGACGCCATGCTGCGCTTGTGCGCCCAGTTGTGCCAACAACTGGGCACCGACGGCCTGCGCGCCGAACTGACCCTGCTGCGCGCCACCCGCGCCTATGCGGCCTTGAACAAACAAACCACCGTCAAGCCCGAGCACTTGCGCGCCGTGGCCCCCTTGGCCCTGCGCCATCGCCTGCGGCGCAACCCGCTGGACGACACCGGCTCGGGCGCGCGGGTGCAAAAAGCCCTGACCGAGGTGCTCGGGGCATGACCACGGGGGAGGCGGTGCCGCATGCCCCGCCCGGGGCGCTGCAATGGCGCGACGCGGTCAAAGCCCTGTGGGCATTTGCCCTGGATCCGGTGTTGCTGGGCGGCGTGTGGCTGCGCGCCCCACACGGGCCCGTGCGCGAACGATGGTTGGCCGAAATGGCCGCCCTGGGTGGCCCCGGTGTGCGCATCCCCACCCATGTGGACGACGAAAGGCTGATGGGCGGCCTGGACCTGTCGGCCAGCCTGCGCAGTGGCAGCACCGTGGCCCAATCGGGCTTGCTCAGCCGCGCCCATGGGCATTGGGTGGTGCTGCCCATGGCCGAGCGCATGCGTGCCGAAACACTGGCCCGCCTCATCCAAGCCCAAGACCGTGGCGAGGTGCACGCCTTGCACGTGGGCATCCAAGCCGCCCAATCCTGCGCCTTTGGCGTGGTAGCGCTGGACGAATCGCTGCCCGACGAGCCCCCCTTGGCCAGCGCCCTGTGCGACCGCCTGTCCCTGTGGCTGGACCTGCGGGAGGTCGCCTGGGCCGATGTAGGCCATACCGCCCTGGGCGCCTCGCCTTGGGCCGACGACAACGCAACTGCAACTGCTGCTACGGCTACGGCTACGGCTACTGATACTGATACTGGTACTGGTACTGCTGCTACTTCCGCAAGCTCAACCCGGCCAGCCAGCAATGCCCTGCCCAGCAGACCGCTCCCGCTTGGGGCGGTCGCTGTCCACGCCATGCCCAAGGCCGTGCAGTCGGCCCGTGAGCGCTTGAAGCACATCCAACTGAGTGACGACCAAACCCAAGCCCTGTGCCACACCGCGCTGGCGCTGGGGGTGGGCTCTTTGCGCGCCTCACTGACGGCTTGCCGACTGGCCTGCGCCTCGGCCGCTTGGCATGGGCACAGCGAGGTCAGTGAAGCAGATGTGGCCTGGGCCGCACGCATGGTCTTGGCCCCCCGGGCCACCCAATTGCCCGCGGCCCCGCCCGAGGCGGAGGCGGAGGCGGAGTCCGAGCCGCCACCACCCAGCGAAGCCGAGGCCTTGCCCGACGATCAAGTGCCACCCCCCGAGCCGCCACCACCCGAGGACGACAGCGAAGACACCCCCGAGGACCAGCCTGCCCCGCCCAGCGCGCAAGACCTGCAAGATTTGGTGCTGGCTGCGGCCTTGGCCAGCATCCCCCCCAACCTGCTCGATCGCATGGTGTTGGGCGCCACCACGCCCAAAGGCGCGCGCAGTGCGGGCAGCAGTGGGGCCGCGCAACGCTCGCGCCAACGCGGCAGGCCACTGGCGCCACGCCCGGGTTCACCCAGTCAAGGTGCGCGCTTGCATGTCTTGGCCACCCTGCGCGCGGCCGCACCGCGCCAAAAACTGCGCCCACCACCCCCCGGCGGTGGGCGCATCGCGGTGCGCAGCGAAGACTTTCACATCCACCGCTTTCAGCAAGAACAAGCCAGCTGCCTGATCTTTGCGGTAGACGCCTCGGGCTCGGCGGCTTTGGCGCGCTTGGCCGAAGCCAAGGGTGCGGTCGAGCTGATGCTGCAACAGTCCTATGCCCGGCGTGACCAGGTCTGCGTGATCGCTTTTAGAGGCACCAAAGCCGAAGTGCTGCTGCCACCCACCCGCTCGCTGGTGCGCGCCAAACGGGCCTTGGGTGGCTTGCCAGGTGGTGGGGGTACGCCCTTGGCCACTGCCTTGAAGCTGTGCCAAGAACAAGCCCAAGCCCAAATGCGTTTGGGTGTCACCCCCTTGTTGGTGGTGTTGTGTGATGGCCGCGCCAATGTCAATTTACAAGGCCTGGGTGGGCGTGAGTCGGCCATGGTCGACGCCCTCGCCTGGGCCCAAGCCTGGCGCAGTTTGGCCTGCGCGGCGGTGTGGCTTGATACCTCTGTCCAACCCGACGCCAAAGCACAGCAACTGGCCCAGACCATGGGCGCACGCTACCTGCCCATGCCGCAAGCGCAAGCCCAGCGCATGGCCGCTGTCATGCAATCCTTGGTGGCCCCGGCCAAGGCCTGAAGCGGCGCGCAGCCATGCTCGAGCGCTTGCATCCCCCGTTGGATTGGGCCAGCCTCCAGGCCCATTGGCCACACAGCGCCCACAGCCGGTTTGTCCACGCCGCTGGCCTGCGTTGGCATGTGCAGGTGATGGGCCAAGGGCCGGCCTTGCTGATGCTGCACGGCACCGGGGCATCGACCCACACCTGGCACGCCCTGGCCCCCTTGCTGATGCCGCACCACACCTTGATTTGCCCCGACCTGCCGGGTCACGCTTTCACCGAACAAGCGCCCGGGGCTGGTATGTCACTGCCAGGCATGGCCGCCGGGGTGGCCGCCCTGGTGCAGGCCTTGGGCTTGCCTTTGCACGGCTTGGTGGGCCATTCGGCCGGTGCCGCCGTGGCCGCTCAAATGCTTTTGCAAGAGCACCTGCCCCTGGCCCAATCGCGCCCCCTGCTGGTGGGCCTGAACCCGGCATGGCTGCCCTTGCCCGGTTGGGCTGGGGTGTTGTTTTCACCCAGCGCCAAATTGATGTCGCTCAACCCCCTGTCGGGTTGGTTGATGGCCCAGCAAGGTGGGCGCGAAGGGGTGTTGCAGCGTTTGCTGGACAGCACCGGCTCGCGGCTGAGCGCCGAGGCGGCAGCGCACTATGGCGTGTTGCTGCGCAACGCCCGCCATGTGCGCGGTGTGCTGGCCATGATGGCGGCCTGGAACCTGAACCCCCTGGCCCAGCGGCTGCACGCCCTGCCCGCCCAAGTGCACATGCACATCGGCCAAGCAGACCAAACCATCCCCCCCGCCCTGGCCCAAGAGGCCTTGCAGCGCATTCCTGGCAGCACTTCGGCCCACGCCGCGGGTTTGGGCCACTTGGCCCATGAAGAAAACCCGGCCGAAGTGGCGCACCACCTGCTGCGCTGGATGGCCGCCACACCGCCAGCCAAGGCCCCATAAAAAAAGGCCCCAGAGGGGCCTTTGAAAGCTGTCGACGGTGATGTGGTCGGGGGCCGGTGGCCCTCCACTTTTCAGCGCATCAAGCCTTTTTGGCGTAGGCGCTGCACCAGCCCGGGCCAGCCACTTGCTTGCCAGCAAACAAGGGGCAGCCGCCAGCGGCATCGGTGGCCTTGCCTTGGTAGAGCGAACAGTTTTTACAAACTTGCCCCGCTGCATATTTGGGGAACTTCTTGACGTCGACCTTGGTGGCGTCGGCTTTGTAGCCCAAAGCGGTGGCTTGCGCGTCGCTTTCGGCCAGCATGGGGCCAGCGGCCATGGCTTGGGTGGCGGCCAAGGCACCGGTGCCCAGGCTGAGTTGAACAATGAATTCGCGGCGGTTGGTCATGGTTTTCTCCAGAGTTGTGAAACTTGATAACGCTGGGGGCCACCCATCGGGTTGACAAGAGCCCCTAGCGCCGGTGTGAGACATTGTCGCTCAAGCGCCTAGGGGTTTGCCCGCGTTGGGTTTTGATCGGGCTCTGGCCGGGGGCTAGCGGGGGGCGGCGTTCGGCGCGGTCGGGGCGTCCCCTGCGCTGGACCCAGCTAAGCTGGGTGCAGTTGAGTTGGGCGCAAGTGGGCTGGAAGCGGATGGCATGGAAGCGGGTGGGTTATCAGCAGCGTTGGGGGCGCTCTGGGGCTGCCACGCATGGGCTTGGGGGTTGAGTTGCCACGTGTCCCAATTGAGCACCCCGGCGGCGCTCACCCACACCAAATAAGGCAGCAGCATCCAGGCCGAGGCCCGGGCGTAACGGTGCAAATGCACCATCAAAGCCGCAATCGACAGCCACAAAAAAACCAATTCCACCAAAGCCCAACCAAGTTGGTGCCCCTGAAAGTAAATCAAGCTCCACAAAACGTTGAGTGCGGCATTGGCGGCAAACAGTGCCAGCATATTGCGGCGCTGGCGCGCATGGCCGCTGGCATGCCACGCCCACCAAGCGCTGAAGGCGCAAAGGGTGAAGATGGTGGACCAAATGACCCCGAAAGCCGCATCGGGCGGCTTCCAGTCGGGCTTGACCAGTTGTTGGTACCACGGGCCCAAATCGGTCAGGGCTCCGCCCAGGCCCGCCACCCCAAAGCTGATGGCGATGGCCACGAACAGGCTGGGCCAGTGGCGTGGGGTCATCCGGTTTTGGCCACGCCAAACAAGTGCGCCAAGTCTTTGAAGAAGATGCGCACATGGGCCATGGGCTTTTTGCGCACCAGCACTTTGTTCATGTAGGACTCGAAGGTGAGTTGTTGCACGTCTTTATCTTCGCAGATTTTGACGAACTTCTCGCGCCGCTTGTCGCTGCTGTACCAAAAGTACTGCATGATGCCCAACACCCAAAACACCTTGCCATGCTCGCGCATGAACTGCTTGCGCACCTGCTTGAGCACCTCGGGGTTGCCTTCTTGCAAAAACAAATGCACTTTGTCGGCGGCCATGCGCGCGCAGGCCATGGCGTAGTAAATGCCCTCGCCAGACGACGGGGCCACCACGCCCGCGGCGTCGCCCACCAGCACCACGTCGCGGCCGTTGTCCCAGCGCGGCAAGGGCTTCATGGGCAAGGGTGCCCCCTCGCGGCGCAAGGTGACGGAATCGCCCAAGCCTGCGGTTTCGCGCAAGCGGCCCACCGCACTGCGCAGTGAAAAGCCTTTGTCGGCACTGCCCGTACCCACACTGACGGTGTTGCCGTGCGGGAACACCCAACCGTAAAAGTCAGGCGACAAGCTGCCCCGGTAATACACATCGCAGCGCGTGGGATCGTGGTCGGGCGCATTCTGCGGCGCCTGGATGATCTCGTGGTACGCAAAAACGTACTTGGTTTTTTCGGCGCCATCAATCGACTGGCGCGCCACTTCCGAGCGCGCGCCATCAGCACCAATGACCGTGCGGGCGCGCACGCTGGCTTGGTGCTCTTCGCCTTTGATGCCTTTGGCGGTGAAATGCACCCGCATCACCCCATCCATGTCGCGGCTGAACTTGTCAAACACACCGCGCTGGCGCACCGCACCGCTTTTTGCCGCGCGTTCGCGCAACCATTCGTCAAACTGGTCGCGGTCGACCATGCCGACAAAGCCGTTTTCGATCGGGATATCGACCTTGTTATCGCTGGGCGATATCATGCGCGCCGAACGCGCTTTGGCCACCAATAACTCATCCGGGATTTCAAAGTCCTTGATCAAGCGCGGTGGTATGGCGCCCCCACAGGGTTTGATGCGGCCTTGCCGGTCCAGCAGCAGCACGCGCCAGCCTTTGCGCGCCAAATCGTCGGCAGCGGTGGCACCAGACGGCCCACCTCCGATCACCACAGCGTCATAGCTCATTTGTGTCATGGTTGTTGTCCTTCCATTGCCCATGGGGCGGTTTGCGTTGTACGCGTTTGCACTGTCTCGCCGCGCCCGACCTGGACCGCCCACCAAGCGGACCCAGCAAACATCAGCGCTTCCATTCCAAATACCCAGCTGTAGGCGGTTGCGGGCTCTGACAGCCACCAGCGCGCCAAATCGCTCGCGCCGGTACCGAGCAAGCCACCCAAACCAAATGCAATGGCTTGTGAGGCGCCCCACAAACCCATGCGTGTGCCTTCACGGCCATCTTTCGCCGCAGCGGCCAAGCGCATCATGGTGGTGATGGCGGCGATCGAAAACGCCCCATTGGCAACCCCCAGCAAGAACACATTGGCCAACAAGGGCCATGACCCACCCAGCCCTGCCGCCACCGATAAACCAGCCATGGCCAGTGCCGAGGCCAAGCAACCACCCACCATCCAAGCTTGTACCGAGCCCCAACGCCCGCGTGCCCAGCCACTGCCCGCCAGCGCGACACACAACATGCCCAGCAAGACACCCCCATGCTGCAAGCCCGACAACTGGGTGGTTTGCCCCGGCGTCATGTCAAACACAGCGCCAGCAAACGGCTCCAAAATCAAGTCTTGCGAGCTGTAGGCCAACATGGACAGAAACACAAAGATGGTGAACCTGCGCGCAGCGGGCTCGCCCCACACCTGGGCCAAGGCCTGGCGAAAGCGCACGGATGCCATGCCCTGACCTGGGCTCAGGGGGTCGCCAGACAGTTGCGCTGATGGGTGAGCTGCGGCCGTATCAGCAGCTTGCGCACCCGCACGCTCCGCTGTTGGAGCGGCAGGTCCTTCCAAACCCCACAAGCAAGCACATGCGATCAACCATGCCAAAACTGCAGCTGTGCAAACCACCCGCAACAAGCGCTCCGGCGAGTACGGGTCCAGTTGTTTACCCACCACAACGGCGGTCACTGCAAAGCCCACAATCATCATCACCCACACCAAGGTGGCTGCAGGGGCACGCCGGTCGTCACCCACCCGCTTGGCCAACAGCACCAGCAACGAGGTACCACAGGCGCTCACGCCCACGCCAATCATGGCAAATGCCACTGCCGCCAAGGCCACGCCCAGCCCGCGGTCATTGCCCATGGTGACAATGGCTTGCGCGGCCAAACAACCGCCCAAAGACAACACCCCCATGCCCCCCACCATCCAAGGGGTGCAGCGCCTGCCTTGATCGGCCCCAAAGCCCATGCGCGGGCGCACCATTTGCACGGCATAGTGCAAGCCCACCAACAGGCCGGGCAGCAAAGCGGGCAGCATCAACTCCACCACCATGATGCGGTTCAAGGTGGATGTGGTGATGACCACCACCGAGCCCAAACACGCTTGCACCAGGGCCAAGCGCAGCACTTGCCACCAACCAAAAGAGAGATGCCCGCTCATGCCACGCCCCCTGGCATCAAGCGCACGGCCCAGGCACTGACCATCATGCCAGCGACAAATAGGGGCACGCCAAAGCCACTGAGCATCAAGGCCTTGGCCACGGGTTGGCGCACAAACGCGCCCATCAAGGGCAACTGCGCCAAGACCAAGCCCAACACTGCCAAGGCATGGCCCACTTGGCCCCAATGCATCAGCAAGCCCACCACCACCACTTGGGGGAGCACCATGGCCCAACACGCCACCCGCGCGGCCCCGTCCACGCCCAGTTGCACCGGCAAAGACCGCACGCCCATTTGGCGGTCGCCCTCGACCGCCTTGAAGTCATTCAAGGTCATGATGCCGTGGGCACCCAAGCTGTAGAGCAAGGCCAACAACAGCACCGGTGTGGGCGGCACGCGCTCGCCCAACATCACGGCCGCGCCAGTGACCCAGGCCAATCCTTCGTAGCTGAGCGCACAAGCGGCATTGCCCCACCAGCCGTTTTCCTTCAGGCGCAACGGTGGCGCGCTGTAAGCCCAGGCCAGGGCCAAGCCCAAGGCAGCGGCCAAAAAGCCCCAAGTGCCCAAGGGCACAGCCCATAACAAAGACAAGCCGGTCCACAAGCACGCGATGTACAAGCCCCATCGCCCCGGCATGCGCCCTGAAGGAATGGGCCGCTGCGGTTCGTTGATGGCGTCGACATGTCGGTCAAACCAGTCATTCACCGCTTGGCTGCTGGCACACACCAACGGGCCCGCCAACAAAACGCCCCAAACGATCAAACCCCAGTGGCCAGTGAACGCCTCGCCCGAAGACACCACACCGCAGGCAAATGCCCACATGGGCGGAAACCAGGTGATGGGTTTGAGCAGCTCAGCGACGGTGGACAAGGATGGACGGGCCATGGTGCATTTTTGGCCCGCCCACCTCAACTGTCAACTGAGGTTTACGATTATTTTGTCAGAATTATCTGACACTTATCGACTCTGTATCTGCCGCGCGGACAGTAAACACCCATTTTGGTGCAAAGGGGGGGTGGCTTACTCGGCCTCGCTGCTGCCGGCCATGTCGTAGCGACGCAACTTCACATACAGGCTTTGGCGCGACAACCCCAGCATTTCTGCCGCCGAAGCGCGGTTGTTGTGGGTCAGCTGCAACGCCGCTTGGATGCACATGCGCTCGATCATGTCGCTGGTCTCGCCCACGATGTCTTTCATCGGCATGCGCCCGACCAGCTGGGCCAATTGGGCCACTGAGCCCGCCATGCCCGACTCAATGGGGGCTTCGGGCAGGCGTTGGCGGCCCACGTCGCGCACAAAAAACCCATACAAAGCCTGCGGGCCGGTCAAGGTCAGGGCCGAAATCTCCACCGCCACTTGGGTGCCAGCCATGGTGCGCAAATCTGTGGCAAAGCCACGCACGCTGCCAGTTTGGCGGATATTGGTTTGCAACACGCCCCAATCGACACTGCCGCGGCTCAACCATCGCTCCATGGCTTGGCCTTGCAACTGGGCCAAGGAAGTGGCCCCCACCAGCGATACCAATTCGGCATTGGCCGCCACCACCGAGCCTTGCCGGTCGGTGACCAACAAGCCCATGGGTGAGCGCTCCATGGCTTCACTGAACCAGCCCTGCGCATCGGGTTGGGCCTCCGACAACGCACCCGCATTGGGCAGCAGTCGGATCAAAAATTGTGCACCACCTTCTTGGCGAAACACAGATACCGACAAGGCGCTGTCTTGCGAGGTGCCCATGAACCGGGCACGGCCAATTTCAGCCCGTCCGGTGGCTTGGGCCATGCGCAGCAAGGCTTGCAGTGCATCTCGGTGTTGGCTCTCAAAACACTCGTTGATCTCGCGCCCGACCAAGCGCTTGCCCGCGTCCTTGACCCAGGCTTGGGCCGCCGGATTGGCTTCCATCACCCGTTGCGAGGCCACATCGACCACCAGCACGGGTTCGCCAGAGGTTTCAAACAAAATGCGGTAGCGCGCCTCCATGTGGCGCAAGCGCATGTAGTCGCGCTCCATGGATTGCTGCGCATCCATCAAACGCTGTTGCAATCCGGCCACGATCGACATGTCGCGGCCCAGCACCAAGCTCATGCCTTCCTCCGCCAAAGGCACGGCCACGTACTGCAAAGGCACATCGCTGCCGCCCGGCATTTGCGATCTGTGGTTAATGTGGCGCCAACGCAACACCTCGCCGGCCTTGGCGGCCAACATTTCAGGCAATTTGGGCAAGCTGTCTTCAGCAAAGGTGTCCAACCAGGGCCGACCCACCCAGCTTCGGCAATCGAGCGCTGCCCAGTCGCTGCGCGACATAGACACCTCTTGAACCACGCCCGCCTCGTCCAACAGCAAAGCAATGTCCGAGCTGACGCCAATCAGCTGAGACATATCCGACGGTGAGAGAGACGAAATTTGCATAAACCTTCAATCATGAGCCTCGCAGATGTCTGCCTGGCTTGTCACACCTCAACGTCTACAGGGCGTTTCGATGCGGAATGTAACACCGTCCAACTTTCGTCTAGGGCAAATAGCCAGCAATTGCGAGGATTAACCACGCGAAACGCCTCTGGCGCGGCCCTGAGTCACCTGCCGCTGCCTGCGCATGCGCACTTGTTCGGCGGCGTCACGCAAGGCCTGATCGGCCGAACCGCTGGAGAAATCTGCCCCCAAGGTGGCCGCCAAATGGGGGTCTTGGGCCAACATGGGTCCGCCCACCATGATCGCCACCTGCGGGTTCAGCGAGCGTTGGCGCAATTGGACAATGTGCTTGGTGAGCGCGGGGAGTTCGCGCTGGGTGCTGACCGAAATGGCCACCAGGTCAAATGCTTCATTGGCGACGGTGGACAAAGCTTCAAAGCGGCCCATTTTGGAGGCGCTGGTGACACTCCAGCCGTCCCGGCGGAAAAACTCCGCCAACATCATCAATCCCAAGGCGTGTTGCGCGTTGGGTTGGCCCATCATCAAGGCGCGGTGGCCCGCCGGGGCCGCGTAACCGCTGGACTGGGCCAAAAACTGCGGGCTGAACTCGACCAGCAAGTCCTGCAAATGGCTGTGGCCAACGGTGCAATGGGCAAAGTCAACGCTGTCGGCTTGCCACCATTGGCCCAACAACCTGGCCGCCGGGGCCAGCACTTGCAGATATAAAGTGTCCAAGGCCATGCCCTGGGCCAACCAAGCCTGGAAACACGCCCGCGTTTGCTCACGCCCATGCAAACAAGCCAAAGCCAATTGCAAGGCGTGCCCGCGCAAGGCAAGGTCTTGCTGTTGCACAAATTGTTGATGCTCGCTCATCAACCTGTCCACCACCCATTCGGTGATGGCCGGAACGATGGCCACCGTCTGTTCTTGATTCAAGCCCTAGACCCCTCACAATGCGCGCCCAGCAACCAAACCCACACACGCAAGCTTGGCCTGGACCCTGTCCAAAAGTTACTGAATGTCAACCGATTCAGACATCGGCAGACCCCAGGGACACAGTGTCTTTATATTTCCCATGACATATACATAGTGAAAACCCTATAAGTGTCAACTAAATATACCGTCAACTCTGATTGACAGATGCGCATTCATTGCCTAAAGTGACCTCATACGAATTGGTCCCAAGGTCAAGCATGTCACACCCCGGTTCTGCCGCCAAGGCAATACCACCCGCCCTTTACACGCCGGAGCAACGCCTGCGGCGCGACGCCACGGTCTGGACGCTGGTGCAAGGGGTGTTGGCACCGATTCAATTTTTGGTGTTCTTGGTCAGCCTGGTGCTGGTGCTGCGGTGCATGGCCACCGGTGAGGGCGAGCAATGGGCCTTGTGGTCGGTGGTGGTCAAAACCCTCACCCTCTACACCATCATGATCACCGGTTGCATCTGGGAGAAAGTGGTGTTTGGCCAATACCTTTTTGCACCGGCCTTTTTGTGGGAAGACATCTTCAGCATGTTGGTGCTGGCGCTGCACACCTTGTACTTGTTTGGTTGGTATCACCAAAACATGAGCCTGCAGCAACAACTGGGCGTGGCTTTGTTGGCTTACTTCACTTATTGCATCAACGCCGGGCAGTTCATCTGGAAGCTGCGCGCTGCACGCTTGCAACAAGCGCGCGAAAAACAAGCCCTCAGTGGTGTCGGCATGCTCGGCGCAGGAGCCATGGCATGAGCAGCGTGATCCCCATTCGCAGCGACAACGCCACCGGCTGCCAAGATGCGCCGGTGCTGATCGAGCGCGGCCAGCGCGAGGTGTTTTGCGGCCTCACAGGCATCATTTGGCTGCACCGCAAAATTCAAGACGCGTTCTTTTTGGTGGTCGGCTCGCGCACCTGCGCCCACCTCATCCAATCGGCAGCGGGCGTGATGATTTTTGCCGAGCCGCGCTTTGGCACTGCCATCATCGACGAGCGCGACTTGGCCGGCTTGGCCGACTGCAACGACGAGCTCGACAAAGTGGTGGGCCAGTTGCTGCAACGCCGCCCCGACATCAAGCTGTTGTTCTTGGTCGGCTCCTGCCCCTCTGAGGTCATCAAGCTCGATTTGTCGCGCGCTGCCGAGCGCTTGACCCGCCAATACTTGCCATCTGTGCGGGTGCTCAACTACTCGGGCAGCGGCATCGAAACCACCTTCACCCAAGGCGAAGACGCTTGCCTGGCCTCGCTGGCACCCACCCTGCCCCAAAGCAGCGACGGCGCAGCCCGCTTGTTGGTGGTGGGCACCTTGGCCGATGTGGTGGAAGACCAACTCGGCCAATTGCTCAAGACCATGGGCGTGGATGTCGACTTTTTCCCGCCCCGGCGCAGCACCCAGTTGCCCAGCGTGGGCCCTGGCACCCGTTTTTTGCTGGCCCAACCCTTTTTGGCCGATACCGCCCGTGCCCTCGAGTCACGCGGTGCCGTTCACCTGGGTGCCCCCTTCCCGCTGGGTGCCGAGGGCACCACGGCTTGGCTGCAAGCCGCTGCCACGGCTTTTGGCGTCAGCCCCGCATTGTTTGAGCAAACCACCCGCGCCCCGCGCCAACGCGCTGAACAAGCCTTGTCGCGCCAACGCACCCTGCTGCAAGGCAAGCGCATATTCTTTTTCCCCGACTCGCAACTCGAAATCCCGCTGGCGCGTTTTCTGCACCGCGAACTGGGCATGGAGTTGGTCGAGGTCGGCACCCCTTATTTGCACCGCAACCACATGGCCGCCGAGCTGGCTTGGTTGCCGGCCGGCACCCGCTTGAGCGAAGGCCAAGACGTGGAAAAACAACTCGACCGCTGCCTGGCCGACCAACCCGACATGGTGGTGTGTGGCTTGGGCCTGGCCAACCCCTTGGAGGCCAAAGGCCTGACCACCAAATGGGCCATTGAGTTGGTGTTCACCCCCATCCAGGGCTACGAGCAAGCCGGTGACTTGGCCGGCTTGTTCAGCCGCCCCTTGACCCGCCGCTTGAAGCTGGTCGCCTGAGGCAAACCACCATGCAACTCACCCTCTGGACTTACGAAGGCCCACCCCACATCGGGGCGATGCGCATCGCCACCGCCATGCGCGATGTGCACTATGTCTTGCACGCGCCACAGGGCGACACCTATGCCGATTTGTTGTTCACCATGATCGAGCGCTTGCCGCGCCGCCCACCGGTGACCTACACCACCTTCCAAGCCCGCGACCTGGGTGGCGACACCGCCGAGCTGTTCAAAAACGCCGCCCGTGATGCCTTTGAGCGCTTTGCCCCCAAAGCCATGCTGGTGGGGTCCTCGTGCACCGCCGAGCTGATCCAAGACGACCCAGGTGGCTTGGCCCTGGCACTGGACCTGCCGGTGCCGGTGGTGCCATTGGATTTGCCCGCCTACCAGCGCAAAGAAAATTTTGGCGCGTCCGAAACCTTTTATCACCTCACCCGCCGCTTGGCCACCGCCACCACCCAGCGTTCGCCGCTGGACGGCAGCCGGCCCGCACGCTGCAACATCTTGGGCCCCACGGCCATGGGCTTTCGCCACCGCGACGATGTGATCGAAATCACCCGCTTGATCGAAAGCCTGGGTGTGCAGGTGAATGTGGTGGCACCGCTCAATGCCTGCGTGGCCGACCTCACCCGCTTGGGCGAGGCCGACTTCAACGTGGTGCTGTACCCCGAAGTGGCCAACACCACCGCCCAATGGCTGCAGCGCCAACACCAACAGCCCTTCACCCGCACCGTGCCGATTGGCATGGGGGCCACCCGCGACTTCATCGCCGAGGTGCAGACCTTGGCCGGCTTGGAAGTCAATATCGACACGCCCGAGCGCGCCCATGCGCCTTGGTATGCACGCTCGGTCGACTCCACCTACCTCACCGGTAAACGCGTGTATGTGTTTGGCGACGCCTCGCACGCCATTGCCGCAGCCCGCGTGGCCAGCCAAGAAATGGGCTTTGAGGTGGTGGGCCTGGGCACCTACAGCCGCGAATTTGCCCGCGAGGTGCGCGACGCGGCCAAGCTCTACGGGGTAGAGGCACTGATCAGCGACGACTACCTGGCGGTCGAGACACAAATCACCGAACTCCAACCCGAACTGATTTTGGGCACCCAAATGGAGCGCCACATTGCCAAACGCCATGGCATTCCTTGCGCGGTCATCTCGGCACCCATCCACGTGCAAGACTTCCCCGCCCGCTATGCGCCCCAAATGGGCTTTGAAGGGGCGAATGTGTTGTTTGACACCTGGGTGCATCCGCTGATGATGGGCCTGGAAGAGCACCTGTTGGGCATGTTCCGCGAAGACTTTGAGTTCAAAGAAGGTGCGGCCCCTTCTCACCTGGGCTCGACCCGGCCCAGCCCGACGCTGTCCGCCACAGCGGCCAGCGCCGAGCCCATCACCATCGATAAACCCAGCGCCTCTGTCGCGACCCCATCGGCCAGCGAACCCGGCGGCTGGACCACCGACGCCGAAAAAGAGCTCAACAAGATTCCGTTTTTTGTGCGCGGCAAAGCCCGCCGCAACACCGAGCGCTTCGCCCGTGAACAAGGGCTGGCCACCATCACAGTGGAGACACTCTACGATGCCAAAGCTCATTTCAGCCGCTGACCCCAGGGTCAAGGCCCCACCCACACCGGTGCGGGTGACCATCGTCACCATGGACACCCATTTGGCCAGTGCCACCGAGCGCGCGCGCCAGGCCTTGGCGCGCGAAATCCCAGGCCTGCACCTGAGCTTGCACGCCGCCTCTGAATTTGCCAACAACGAAGCCGCCATCGAGCGCTGCAAAGCCGACATTGCCCAGGCCCACATCGTGGTGGCGGGGATGTTGTTTTTGGAAGACCACTTTTTACCCATCTTGCCCGCCCTGCGCGAGCGGCGCGACCAGTGCGACGCCATGATTTGCATGGCCTCGGCCACTGAGGTGGTGCAGTTGACCCGGCTGGGCAACTTTGACATGGGCAAGCCCGCCAGCGGCCCCATGGCCTTGCTGAAAAAGCTGCGTGGCAAAAAAGAAAAGAACAGCACCGGAGGCGCCGCCCAACTCAAGATGCTGCGCCGCATCCCCCAGATGCTGCGCTTCATCCCCGGCACAGCGCAAGATGTGCGCGCTTATTTCATGACCTTGCAGTACTGGCTGGGCGGCTCCGACGAAAACATCCTCAACCTGATACGCCACGTGGTCGATCGCGGCGCTATGGGCGAGCGCAAACACCTGCGCGGTGTGCTCAAGCCCCAAGCGCCCATCGAGTACCCCGAAATGGGCGTCTACCACCCACGCCTCAGAGGCCGCTTCAGCGAAGACGCCAGTGTGTTGCCCGCCCCCGCCCAAGGCCCCGTCAAGGGCACGGTCGGCCTGCTGGTGCTGCGCTCTTACCTGTTGTCCAACAATGCCGGGCACTATGACGGTGTGATCTCTGCCCTGGAAGCACGCGGTCTGCGCGTCGTTCCCTGTTTTGCAGCGGGCCTGGACAGCCGTCCCGCCATCGATGAATACTTCTTCAAAAACGGTCGCCCCACCATCGACGCGCTGATTTCGCTCACCGGTTTTTCACTGGTTGGCGGGCCTGCGTACAACGACTCCAAAGCCGCCGAAGAAGTGCTGGCCAAGCTCGATGTGCCCTACATCGCCGCGCAACCCGTCGAGTTCCAAACCCTCACCGAGTGGGGTGGCTCCGAGCGTGGCCTGCTGCCCGTGGAGAGCACCATCATGGTGGCCATTCCCGAGCTGGACGGCTCCATCGCGCCGATGGTGTTTGGCGGACGCCCAGGCCACGCGGGGGTGACCTGCACCGGCTGCCACCATGCCTGCACCTTCACCGACCAAGACCGCACCCAAGACATGGCCTCCTGCCCCGAGCGCGCCAACATGCTGGCCGCGCGCGTGAGCAAAATGGTGGCCTTGCGCCGCAGCGAGCGCGCCCAGCGCAAGCTTGCGTTGGTGGTGTTCAACTTCCCGCCCAACGCCGGCAACATTGGCAGCGCCGCTTACTTGAGCGTGTTCGAGTCCATTTTCCACACCTTGGCCGCCATGAAGGCCCAGGGCTACACCGTGGACATGCCCGACAGCGTGGATACCCTGCGCGAAGGTCTGTTGCACGGCAACGCCGCGCAGTATGGCGCCGACGCCAATGTGCACCACCTGATCGCGGCCGAAGACCATGTGCAACGCGAGACCTGGCTCAAGGAGATCGAAGCCCAATGGGGCCCTGCACCTGGGCGCCAGTTGAGCAACGGCCAATCCATTTTTGTGCTGGGCAAGCAGTGGGGGAATGTGCTGGTGTGCGTGCAGCCCTCGTTTGGCTACGAAGGCGACCCGATGCGCTTGCTGTTCCAGCAAGGCCTGGCCCCGACCCATGCGTTTTCGGCTTTTTACCGCTACTTGCGCGAAGACTTTCAAGCCCACGCCGTGCTGCACTTTGGCACCCACGGCGCGCTGGAGTTCATGCCAGGTAAGCAAACCGGCATGTCGGGCAGTTGCTGGCCTGACCGCTTGATCCACGACCTGCCCAACATCTACCTGTACGCCTCCAACAACCCCTCCGAGGGGGCGATTGCCAAGCGCCGCAGTGGCGCGACCTTGATCTCCTACCTCACCCCACCGGTGTCGCAAGCGGGTTTGTACAAAGGCTTGACCGAGCTCAAGTCATCCATCGACCGCTGGCGCGGCCTGGAGCCCGGCGCGTCCGAGCGCCCCGAGTTGGCACTGATGCTGCAGTCGCAAGCCGCCGTGCTGGATTTGGCCGACGCCGAACC
>Ga0194077_1238_pt1 | contig 17392 bp, 15 predicted proteins | sample LauGreSuBDMM15SN_2_FD_133647 | JGI IMG/M metagenome (GOLD analysis project Ga0194077, IMG submission 133647) | reverse complement strand
CCCAGCACCGCGACCGCGTGTTGCGTGAGACCATCTCGGGCGGCGTGAGCATCAACGATTGTTTGCTTCATGTCAGTCAGTTGAGCCAGCCGTTTGGTGGTGTGGGCCCCAGTGGGCAGGGGGCGCACCATGGTCAATGGGGCTTTGAGTCGTGCAGCAAACTCAAACCCATCTTTATCCAGTCGCGCTGGCATGGCATGGGCTTGGTCAGTGCGCCTTATGGCCGCTTGATCGACTGGGCTTTTCGTTTCTTTACCCGCTGAAACAGCGCACTCATATGCAAGCCAATCAACAGATGGTTCAAGTACTGGCCGTGGTTTTGATCATGGCTTGCTTTGCTCTTGCCGAATGGCGCAAAGGGCTGTTTTTCCCCAACACCGCCAACCCGCAAGACCATCGCTTGGATGTGGCCGCCACCTTGATGCTTCCTTGGGTCTCGGGTGTGGTTTTGGCCAGTGCGCAGGCTTTGTGTGCGTGGGCCATGCCCGAGCATCGAAATGCCTGGGCTGATTGGGCTTGGTGGCAAATGGTGGCCGTGTTGTTGGTGGCCGATGACTTTACCCAATACCTGTGGCACCGACTCAGCCACACGTCTGTGCTGTGGCCCTTGCACCGCGCACACCATTCACCCGCATACATGAGTGTGCGCATTGTTTATCGCAACAATGTTTTTTATTACGCCATGATGCCGGGCATATGGTTGTCTGGCATCTTGTTGTACCTGGGCTTTGGTTGGGTGTATGTGGTCTATTCGGTGGTCAAGTTGGCGGTCATCATGGGCGCACACAGCACAGTGCGTTGGGACCGTTTTTTGTATGCGACACCAGCCTTGGCGCCGCTGGCTTGGCTGGTCGAGCGCACCATCTCCACCCCTGCCACCCACTTCGCTCACCACGCCTTGGTGCAAGACGATGGCATTGGCCACTACAGCGGCAATTACGGTAACTTGTTGTTTCTGTGGGATGTGCTGTTGGGTACGGCGCGATTTTCCAGGCGCTACCCAGCGGCCTTTGGTTTGATGGACGATCGCCGCCATGGCCCAGAGTCTTGGGTGCCGCAAATGATTTACCCTTTGAAGAAGTCGCAGCGCAGCGAAACCGTGATGGGCTCAGGCGCCCACCAACCCCCGCGTTGAGTCCAAGGGCCGCTGGCAGGCGCGAAGGCCTTCCCACAACTCAAGCCAGTTTGGCGTTGGAGCTCGCCTGGTGCGGTTCCACCAAATAAACAGAAATCAAACGCATCAAATGTTGATCTGAGCCGGGCGGGTTGTTGGGGCGGCTCAGCGCTTGGTAACAACCGACCAAGGCCAGATAGAACAAGCCGGCCAAATCGGCGGCGGTCTTGGGGTTGGCGGTCAAGCGCAAGAACTTTTCTTCAAACAGGGATAAACGCATTTGATCAACTTGCGCCAGATGCTGTGCCACTTTGGCATCGTGTCGGCCAAGATCGCGCAAGGCCAATTCAAAGCGCATGTTTTGCAAGTCCTCGCCAGCGTGGGCCAGGGCCACTTGCACCAGTTGCATCAAATCGGCCTTGGGTCGGTCGGTGGTGTGGGATCGCAGTTGTTGTGCGACCGCCAACTCCCGCGCGTACCAACGCGCCCACAAGGCCTCGATCAAATCCGCGTGGGAGGCAAAGTGCCAATAAAAACTGCCACGGGTCACGCCAAGTTGTTTGGACAAACTCAACACCCGCGCTTGGTCAAAGCCACCTTCCACCACCGCCGCAAAAGCGGCATCCAACCAGTCGCCCTGTCCCAAGCGGTTGGGTGTGGACGGGGGTTTGGGGGTGCGCGGTGTGGGGGTGCGGGGCATGAAAGACAAAAACCCTAACAATCAAGCCGCACGATCAGCGGTGAATGAATTTTAAAGCCCAAAGCCGAGCAGGCGTCTCCAATGCAAAAGCCCTCACAGGGCTCGGCCTGTGGGGTGCCAAATTTGGGGCGCTTGGCGCAAGTGCGGGCCAAGCCGTACACTGGTGTATGGCGAAAGTGGACAAGCCTTGCATCAGGCTGCGCGATGGGGGTGACTCCAACCGGTGCGGCGTGCTGGGCAACTGTTGACAAGGAGGGTGAGATGGAGATCGCATTGGTGCTGGGGGCTGCCCTGGTGTGGCTGGTGTTGGTGGTTTGGTACGGAGGCGCAGGCAAGCCGATGTCGGTGCCAGAAAAAGAGCGCATTTTGGCCACCTTGCGTGAGCGCTTGCAAGGCGGCCCACATGCCGACTTCATTGCCCAAGCGCAAGCCTTGTTGGACAGCGATGACGGCAAAGAATTTGTCATGCACAACAGCGTGCGTTACCGCCCTGTGGCCGTGTACCCCCCAGGCAAAGAAGGACCGACTGACCCCCGAGCGGCCGATCGCCTGTACTTCAAAGCCGCGTTGCCATTGTTGTTGCGCCTGGCCAGCTTGCCCATCTTTGTGGCCCGCTGCAGGGGCGAGTTCATCTCTTGGCCGGGCACACCGCGATGGCACTATGTGGCCTTGGTGCGTTATCGAAGCCGGCGTGATTTCTTTCAATTTGCACTGGCCATTGAGCGCAGCGGCCACGATGTGTACAAATGGGCGGCCATAGAGGCCACCCATTTGATGCCGGTTCAACCGGTGATCAGTTTTGTTTGGGTGCGCACCACCTTGGCCTTGGTTTTGGCTTTGGGCGCGCTCGGTGCGGTGGTCTGAAAACATGTTGATCTTTTAATATCACCCCATGGCCTCATTCCTGCGCTCTTTGATCCAGCCGCCGCTCAGCCAGTGGTGGTTGTCGGAGCAGCGCTTGCTCGCTCAAAGGGCACGTCACGAAAGACGGCGCACAGCGCGTGGTGAGCCCCACCAGGTGCATTACTTTCACCAATCTGATGACCCCTACTGCGCTTTGCTCAGCCAAATACTGCCGGATTTGCTCCAGCGCTATGCGGTGAATTTGGTGCCCCACTTGGTGGGCCCTGCGCCAGACCATGCGGCACCCGATCGCGCACGTTTGGTGGCGCACAGCCGAAAAGACGCCCAGTTGCTGGCCCAGCACCATGGCTTGCGTTTTCAAGACAGCGGTGCACAACCCACCGAGGGTGCGGTGCGCATGGCCAATGTGGTTTTATGCCAAGCCATTGAACAAGGGGACTTTGTGGCACGGGTGGCCAGCGCGATGGCCCCATTGTGGTCAGGGGCCATGCCCCACTTGGGTGATGTGGATGACGCTGGAAAAGCCCTGGTGGCTCAAGCATGTGCCCAGGGCGAAGCCTTGCGTTCGCGTTGGGGGCATTATTTGGGTGGGACTTTTTTTTATGCAGGGGAGTGGTACTGGGGCATCGATCGCCTCTATCACCTTGAGCAGCGTTTGCAAGACCTGGGTGCTTGGCGCGCCGGGTCGCCTGCGGGTGTGATGTTCCCACCCCCTGAGGATTTCCACGCCGCGCAGCCTTCATCGGTGCGCTCTTTTGATTTTTTCCTCTCGCTGCGCAGCCCATACACCGCCATCGTGGCGCAACGTGCGATGGATTTGGCGCAGCACACGGGTGCGCAGCTGAATCTGCGTTATTTGTTGCCCATGGCCATGCGCGGCTTGGCCGTGCCACGTGACAAGCGCATGTACATCGCGCGTGACACGGCGCGCGAGGCACGCGCCCGGGGCGTGCCTTTTGGACGCTTGCTGGACCCCTTGGGTGTGGCCACCGAGCGCGGCCTGGCGGTGCTGGCCCAGGCCATGCAAACAGGCATGGGAGAAGCGTTTTTGATATCGTTCTTGCGGGGCGTTTGGTCTGAGGGGGTGAATGCCAGCAGCGACGCGGGGCTGCGCCGTTTGGCACTGCGCGCAGGATTGAGCTGGGCCCAGGTGCAAGACGCATTGAACGACGAGGGATGGCGCGCCAGCGCCGAAGCCAACCGCCAAGCTTTGCTGGGCCATGGCTTATGGGGGGTGCCTGCCTTTCGTGTGGGCGCACAGGTGTTTTGGGGACAAGACCGCTTGTGGGCGGTGCAGCAAGCCCTTTTGGATGAAAGGAACGCCAGATGATGGCTCCACTGCTGGTCAAAGTTTTGCAAGGTCTTTGTTTGGGTTTGTATGCCATGGGCTTTGCCGCGCTCACAGGGCTGTGGGTGGGCGAAGGCGCTGTGTTGTGTATGCGCGCCAGCTTGGCCATGCTGGCCGTGCACGTGTTGGAGCTGGCCTGGGCCCGTCGCTGGGTGGCCTTACACCCTGGGCCGCGGTGGGTGAGTGTGTTGCTCACCGTGTTGTTTGGTGTCTTGCACTGGTGGCCCCTGAAGGTGCGGGCCTCGCAGGTGCCTGAACGAGATGGCGCATGAAATTGTTTGAACGCATCAGACGGTCTTGGGTGTTGGTACTGTATGCGGCACTGGCTGTGACCGATGCTGTGAGCTCGCCCGCACCCACTCGGGGGACGTCGGCGGGGACGGTGTCTGCGCCAATGAAAAAGTTGTCAGCGCGCCCCAACTTGGTGATTTTGCTGGCCGATGATTGGGGCTTTACCGATGTGGGCTCATTTGGCGGCGAGATTGCCACCCCCCATTTGGACGCCTTGGCCCAGCAAGGCATGCGCTTTTCCAACTTTCATGTCAGCGCTTCTTGTTCGCCCACCCGGGCCATGTTGCTCACGGGGGTGGACAACCACCGCAATGGTATGGGCAATATGCGCGAAACCATTCCGCGCAGTCACCTGGGCCAACCTGGCTATTTGACGGTGCTCAACACCCAGGTGGTGACGGTGGCCACCTTGTTGCGCGACAGCGGTTACCGCACTTATGCCTCGGGCAAATGGCATGTGGGCAAAGAGCGCCACAACCTGCCCGATCGGCGTGGTTTTGACCAATCCATCGTGCAAGGCGACAGCGGCTCTGACAACTGGGAAACCGGTCGACGCTATCTGGATTTGGCCGACAAGGTTTATTGGTTTGAAAACGGCCAAGAGGTGGGCATGCCCACGGACTATTACTCGTCGGCTTATTTTGTGGACCGCATGTTGGGCTTCATGCAAGCCGATGTGGCGCGCGCCGCGCAGCCCTTTTTTGCCTATTTGGCGTTCCAGGCCAACCACATTCCCTTGCAGGCGCCCAAGTCGTTCATTGACAAATACAAGGGGCGTTACCGAGCCGGTTGGTCGGTGTTGCGCCAAGAGCGCCACCAAAAAGCCATGGCGCTGGGTGTGGTGCCACCCCACAGCAAGATGGTCGAGATGGCCACCACCGTGCGCTGGGACAGTTTGAGCGCCGAACAAAAAGCCTATGAAGAACGCAAGATGGAGGTTTATGCCGCCATGGCCGAGGCCATGGACCATCACATTGGGCGATTTGTTGAACACCTGAAACAAACCGGGCAATACGACAACACCGTGTTTGTGTTTTTGTCTGACAACGGTGCCGAGGCCTCCGACCCATACGCCGTGCTCAGCGGTCGCTTGTGGCTGGACTGGCAATACCAGCGCGGTATCGATCAGCTCGGTGCCAAGGGGGCCTACACGGTGATTGGGCCGAGTTGGGCCAGCGCCGTGGCCTCACCTTTGAGCACCTATAAGTTTTATTCCGGCGAGGGCGGCATCCGCGTTCCCATGATCGTCTCAGGCGTGCCGGGCATGCAGCGCAACCGCATTCACCCGTCCTTTAGCCACGTCAATGATGTGGCACCCACCTTGTTGGCTTTGGCCGGGGTGCCACAACCCGGTACCCAATACCAAGGCCAGACCATCGAGCCCATGACCGGGCGCAGCCTTTTGCCTGTGCTGTACGGGCACAGCGAGCGCGTTTACCCTGTCGATGAACCGATTGGCTACGAGTTGTCGGGCAACCAAGCCTTGTTCAAAGGCGATTTGAAGTTGATCAAAAACATCCCACCGATCGGGGACGGTCAATGGCATTTGTACGACATCGTCAACGACCCGGGCGAGACCCAAGACTTGAAAGACCGCATGCCCGAAGCATTTGCGCAGATGCAAGCGCAATACGCCGCCTATGCCCAGGCCAATGGCGTCTTGCCCATGCCGGAAGGCTACGAGCCCCTGTGGCAAGTGCAGGTCAATGCTTTTTTCAATGTGTATGTCGATCGGCTGAAGTGGCCGGTATTGGCCTTTCTGGTTGTGGTTTTGGGTGGGTGGTATTGGCGCAGGCGCCAGCATTTGCACCGGGCATGAATGCCGGTTACTTTCCAAGCCCCTGGCCAGCAGAGGATGGTGGGCCACAGCGCTTGCAAACAGCGCCGGTGCAGGCCACTTTGGGTTTGACCGATGCCGAAGGCCTGGGCGCTGTGGTGCGCCGGACCTGTGTGTCCACCATGGTTGTGTTGGGTGCGCCGGGTGAGGTTTTTTTGCTCACCCATTCGGTGCTGCGAGCACACCTCGGGCTGCCCACCACGGCCTGTGTGGAGCGCATTGACCCATTGAGCTTGCGCACCATCGCGGCCTCACCGCGGCTGGCGGGTGGACCCATGTGGCCGGGGGGCATGGCGCTGCACCGCAATGGGTTTTTGTATGTGGTGTATGGGCGCTACATCCATCGCTTGGATCGACATTGCCATCCTTTGGCACAGGCCCGTTTGCCCGTGGATGAGCCTTACAACTCCTTTGTGGTGTTGGACAACGGTTTGATCGTGACCAAAAACCTGTCGCAAAAAACCGTTGCCCACATCCGGGTGCTGGACGCCGACACCTTGCAAGCCGTGGCACCCGATGTGCAGCTGCCCGAGCCTTCTGTGGCGCGTTTGAGTGCGCGGGGCAACACGGTGTACGTGGTGGGCCTCACCACGGTGTGGCGCTACCACTGGGATCCGGCGCTCAACGCATTGCAAGCCGATCCCGATTGGCAATGGAACTACATCGGCCATGGCCCACAAAGCTTTGGTTGGGACATGGTGCTGGCCGAAGATGAAGCTTGGTTCATGGACAACGGACTGCACCGCTACCGCTACACCATGCGTGGCGCGGGTGTTGTTCCCACGCCGAATCGCCTGCTGCGGGTTTCTCTGACCGATGCCCATGCACACCAGGCCACCGAGGTGTGTGGTTTGCCCGGGGGCAGCGTGACCAATCCGCCCTTGGTGGATGTGTCACGCCGCTTGGTGGTGGGCTTTGACTCTGCCAATGCCTGCTTGCGCGCATGGCGCATGGGGCAAAACGGGCAAGACCTCACGCCCTTGTGGGCCAAAAACCAATGGGGCTGTGCCAGCCACATGTTGTTGTATCCGAAAACTGGCGAATTGGTGGTCAACGACCACCGCCGCTGGGGTGAGGAAGTGGTGGTGTTGGACATCGCGACCGGCGCAGAAAAGGCGCGCCAACGCATTGGGGGATTGATGCAAGGGGTGGTGTTCCCCAGCGTGGGTTGGGGGCGCGATTTGTATTGGTGCAGCATGGGGTGTGTGGCGCGCTTGTTTGCCAAACCCCGTGAAACAGGGGGGCGTTGACACAACAATACACATGTGTATTGTTGCGCTATACTTTTAAGACTTTGCCAGCTTTTGTCTGTTTCGACCCTTGTTCGTTGGGTTGACCTGACAGGGGCCACTGGAGACTGGATCAACCATGTTCAAACGCCCGCTTGTCACTTGGCTATTGCTGTTGGTAGGAATCAGTGCTGTCGCGTTGTGGTGGTTCCAAGGCCCCATCGCTCTGGAGGTGGCCAGACGCGTGGCCACCCACGAAATGAATGCCAATGCCATCCGCGACTTGCCCGATGGTTTGCATGTGGGTTTGTGCGGTGCGGGCTCGCCCTTTCCCGATGATTTGCGCTCTGGCCCTTGTACCTTGGTGGTGGCGGGCCAGCGCCTGCTGGTGTTTGACGCAGGCACCGCCAGCGCGCGCCAGATCGGCCGAATGGGTTTTTGGTTGGGTGACATCGAAGCGGTGTTGTTGACCCATTTCCACTCCGATCACATCGGTGGTTTGGGCGAGTTGATGCTGCAACGCTGGTTACAAGGTGGGCATGCCAAGCCTTTGCCGGTGCACGGGCCTTTGGGTGTGGCCGAAGTGGTTCACGGTTTTGATCAGGCATACCGGCAAGACCAGGGTTACCGGGTCGAACACCATGGCGACAAATGGCTGCCCGCAGCTGGTTTTGGTGCTACCCCTGTGCCCTATGCCTTGCCTGAAAAAGGCACTGTCACGGTGCTCAAAGAAGGCGACTTGGAAGTCGTCGCTTTTGCGGTGAACCATGCACCCATCCACCCGGCCGTGGGCTACCGCATTCGCTACAAAGACCGCACCGTGGTGCTCAGCGGTGACACCACGGCCAACGATCAGGTATTGGCCCAATCCAAGGGGGTGGACGTTTTGGTGCATGAGGCCTTGTCGCCCGGCTTGGTGCGCTTGCTCAGTGATGTGGCACTGCAAAGCGGCAAGCCCGTGGTGGCCAAGTTGATGAACGATGTGCTGTACTACCACGCCACACCCGAAGAGGCGGCGCAAACGGCGCGCGACGCGCAGGTGCGTTTTTTGGTGCTCAACCACATCGTGCCGACCTTGCCACCCTTGCCCGGTATGGAAAAGGTTTTTCTTGGGCGTGCCCGTGACATCTTCAAGGGCCCCATCAAAGTCGGTGTGGATGGCGACTTCGTCTCTTTGCCTTCAGGCAGCACCACCATCACCTGGGGGAATCGCCTGTGAGCTTTCCAGCGCCAGCCATGCCGCCCACCCCCGCACAGGTATTGCGCACGCCTGATCATTGCTTTCAGGGCTTGGCCGACTTTGCTTACCCACCACATTACAGCGAGGTGGGTGGGTTGCGCGTGGCCCATATTGACGAAGGGCCGCACGACGGGCCGCTGGTGTTGCTCATGCATGGCGAGCCCACTTGGTCGTACTTGTACCGAAAAATGATTCCGCCATTGCTCAACGCCGGGTGCCGTGTGGTGGTGCCTGATTTGGTGGGTTTCGGTCGTTCCGACAAACCGGCCCGCGCCCGGGATCACAGCTATGCCCACCAAGTGGCCTGGATGAGCGCATGGATGGCCCAATTGGACTTGCGCCATGTGACTTTGTTTTGCCAGGACTGGGGCTCGCTCATTGGCCTGCGCATGGTGGCGCACATGCCCGAGCGGTTTGCCCGCGTGGCATTGGCCAATGGCGGCTTGCCCACCGGAGACATGCCCGTGCCAGCGGCCTTTCATTGGTGGCGTCGGTTTGCGCGTTACAGCCCGTGGTTTCCGATCGGCCGCATCGTGAGCTTTGGTTGTGTGACCCCGTTGAGCGCAGCAGAAACAGCCGCATATGACGCACCCTTTCCCAATCGAGCCCACCAAACGGCGGCGCGTGCCTACCCCAGCTTTGTGCCCATCAGCCCCGCCGACCCAGAGTGCGCTGCCAATACCCAGGCTTGGGGCTTGCTGCGGCATTGGCAAAAACCGTTCATCACTTTGTTCAGCACCCGCGACCCCGTGACCCGGGGTGGCGACCGGATGTTTCAAGAAGCGGTGCCCGGTGCCCAAGGCCAAGCCCACACCCGCGTGCGCACCGCTGGACATTTTTTGCAAGAAGACAAGGGCCCTGAGTTGGCCCAATTGCTGTTGCAGTTCATGGCCAGCAACCCGATCACGGCCGGGGACCAGCCCCAGACCAGCTTGGCACCATGAGCGATTTTTTTCAGGGCCAAGTAGCGGTGATCACGGGGGCGGCCTCGGGCATTGGTGCTGCCGTGGCACGGGCCTTGGTCCAGCGCCAATGTCATGTGGCCTTGGTTGATCGGCAAGCCGATGCGCTACAGGCTTTGGCCTTGGCGCTGGCAGACAAAGGGGTGCGCATCAGCGTGCACGCTATGGATGTGCGTGACAGCCAGGCGCTGGCCAACTTGCCTGCCCAGGTGTTGCAAGCGCACGGCGCGGTGCAGTTTTTGATCAACAACGCGGGTGTGGCCAGCATTGGCCCGTTTGTCCAGCAAAGTGCCGATGAGTTTGACACCGTGTGGGCCGTCAATTTTGGTGCGGCGGTGGGCTTGACGCGGGCTTTTTTGCCGCACTTGTTGGTCCAAAAGGCGGCTTGTATTGTCAATATGTCGAGCGTGTTTGGTTTGGTCGCGCCAGAGGGGCAAGCTGCTTATGCGGCCAGCAAGTTTGCGCTGCGTGGTTTTTCCGAAGCCCTGCGGCAAGAACTGCGTGGCTCATCGGTTCGCATCATGGTGGTGCACCCTGGTGGCGTGGACACCGCCATTGCCAGCAGTGCCATGGCCAGTGGGGTGTCAGCCCATGAAGCGGCCCATGAGCGCAAGCGTTTTGCCCGTTTGCCCAAGCTCAGCGCCACCCAAGTGGCCGAGCGCATCTTGCAAGCCTTGCCAAAGGGCCAAGATCGCTTGGTGCTGGGTTGGGATGCACGCCTGCTCGATGTGATGCAACGCTGTTTTCCGCAGGGCCACGCCCGCGTGCTGGCATGGTTGATGCGCTGGGGCAATGCCCCACGTGGCAGCAAAAAAGACGGCCGTGGTCCCAGCCCGCACTCAAGGGATGGCCATGGCTAGTTGGCAAGCCCATGCCTTGTCGTTTTTTCTGCGATTGCGCTTCAAACGCCAGTTGGCAGCGGCCCAGGACGTGGCCCAGGTGCGCCGGGTGATGAACCAAATGCCCGCTGGACAACCCCGCGGCGTGCTTTGCAGCCCCTGGGTGGGTGGCGGCGCACAAGGCGAGCGGGTGGTGATGCCCGACAGCCAAGCACGGCCCCCTTTGTTGTACTTGCATGGCGGCGGCTTTGTCGCCGGCTCACCGTTGACCCACCGTGCCATTACCGTGGCATTTGCGCGGCGTGGGTTTGAGGTGTTTGTGCCCGACTATCGCTTGGCCCCCGAACACCCCTTTCCCGCCGCCTTGGATGATGCGCTGGCGGCATACCAAGACGTCTTGGCGATGCGACCCGGTCAAACCCCGGTCGTTGCAGGCGATTCGGCCGGTGGTGGTTTGGCTTTGTCATTGATGCTGAACTTGAAAGCCATGGGATTGCCCTTGCCTCAAGGGGCGGTGCTTTTTTCACCTTGGCTGGATCTGACCTTGTCAGGCGCATCCTTGGCGGGCAACGCCCACCGCTGCGCCATGTTTGGCCCCGACCCATTGCAAAAAGGGGTGGGCCTTTACTTGCAAGGCCGTTCGGCCAATGCGCCGTTGGCTTCACCATTGTGGGGAGACCTGCAAGGGCTGCCACCGATTTTGACGTTTGTGGGCTTGGACGAAGTGCTGCGCGACGATGCGCGCCGCTTGCATGAGCGCGCTTTGGGCGCTGGCGTGGCGCACCATCTACAAGAGTGGCCTGTGGTGCCCCATGTGTGGCCTTTGTTTCGCAAATGGCTGCCTGAGGGCAGATGGGCCTTGGCCACGGCGGCAGACTTTTTACACACCCCTGCACACCCAGTGGTGCCCCTTCAGGAGATCGCATGAGCACCACACCAGGCCACACGGCAAGCCATCCGCAACCCGACCACCAGGTGGTGATCGTTGGGGCGGGCTTTGGCGGCTTGTGCATGGCCATGCGTTTGCAACAAGCCGGCGAACAGCGTTTTGTGGTGCTCGAAAAAGGCGCCGATGTGGGCGGCACCTGGCGCGTCAACACTTACCCTGGTTGCGCCTGCGATGTGCCTTCGCACTTGTATTCCTTCTCGTTTGAGCCCCGAGCCGATTGGTCGCGCATGTATTCGCCCCAGCAAGAAATTTGGGATTACCTGCGCCACTGTGTGGACAAGCACGGGCTGCGATCAAAAATTAAATTCAATTGCGAACTGGCCCAGGCCGAGTACGACGAGGCCCACCACTATTGGCGCATTGGCACCGTGGACGGCCAAACCCTCACCGCCCGCTGCCTGGTCACGGCCATGGGCGGTTTGAGCCGTCCTGCCATACCGGTGTTGCCGGGCATAGAGCACTTTGAAGGCGCCGCTTTTCACTCGGCCCAATGGGATGCCAACTTTGATTTCAAAGGCAAGCGGGTGGCGGTGATTGGGACTGGCGCGAGTGCCATTCAGTTTGTGCCGCAGCTGCAAAAAGTCGTGGCGCAACTGCATTTGGTGCAGCGCACGCCACCCTGGGTGCTGCCCAAAATGGACCGCCCCATCACCGATGGCGAGCGCCGATGGATGCACCGATTGCCCTTGTATCGACAGATGTTTCGATGGTGGATTTATTGGCGCCAAGAGATCCAGGCGATTGGCTTTACCCTGCGACCGGGCTGGATGGATTGGGTGCAAACCTTGGGGCTGCGGTTCATGAAAAAAAATGTCAAAAACCCAGCCCTGCGCAGCATGCTCACACCCGACTACCGCATTGGCTGCAAACGCATCTTGCTCTCCAACGACTATTACCCGGCTCTGACCCAGCCCAATGTCACCGTGCACCGGGCCTCTGGGATGGGTGGCGTGGGGGCCAAAGGCATCCTCATCGATGGGCAAGAGCTGCCGGTGGACGCCATCATCTATGGCACAGGATTTCGGGCCACCGATTTGTATACGCCACTCAAATTTTTCGGTCGGGGCGGCGTGGACTTGAACGACACCTGGGCCGCCACTGGTTTGCAGGCTTACCAAGGCACCTTGGTCGCGGGTTACCCCAACTTGTTTTTGCTGCTCGGGCCCAACACAGGCCTGGGCCACAACTCCATCATCTTCATCATCGAAGCACAGGTCAATTACATCTTGTCGTGCCTGCGAAATATGCGCCAAAAGGGCCATACTTCGGTGGAGGCCACAAGCTCTGCACAAACCGCTTACAACCAAGAGGTGCAAACGCGCACCCAAGGCACGGTGTGGGGCAGCGGTTGCAAAAGCTGGTACCTTGATGCCCAGGGCCGCAATGTCACCTTGTGGCCTGGCTTTACCTTCTCTTATTGGTGGCGTATGCGGCGGTTGCGCCACCAAGACTTGCACTGGTCGCGCGTGGATTGACGGGGCACAGTGCCCGGCCGCTCAAATGCGGCTGAAGTATTCGTTGCGCTGAAAGGCTATCTTGTCTTCGGCTTGTTGGTAGCGCTGCCACTCCAACTGCTTGATGCCGCTGAGCAGCGCAACAAAGCCGGGGCCAAATGCGTTCACCATGTGCGTGTCGGCTTGCAATGCGGCCAAGGCTTGGCCCAAGTCGGTGGGCAGCAGGGTGTTGCCCTGGCCATAGGGGGATTCGGTGGCTGCAGGGGGCTTCAAGCCGCGCGCAATGCCGTCCAGGCCCGCATGGATTTGTGAGGCCATGTACAGATAGGGGTTGGCCGCCGGCTCGCCAATGCGGTTTTCGATGCGCGTGCCACTGTCTTGGGCCTGGCCGATCACGCGCAGCATGGCCCCCCGGTTGTCGCGCCCCCACACCGCCGCTTGAGGGGCCAGCGCCAGCGGGCGAAAGCGGCCATAGCCATTGGCCGTGGGTGTGCAAAACACCAAAGACCCAGCGGCATGGTCCAACAAGCCCGCCAGGTATTGCGCGCCCAAAGGGGACAAGGTGTGTTCAGCGTTTTGTGCACTGCTGCCTGTGGCCGCTGCATCGCGCACAAAAAGGTTGGTACCGCTCTCCAAGTCGATCAGCGATTGGTGCAAGTGCCAACCGCTGGACATGATGTGTTCAAACGGCGGGCGGCACATGAAGCTGGCCCAATAACCAGCGCGGCCCAAGGCCTGGCGCGCGCCATTGCGAAAGCGCACCATGTTGTCGGCCGCGCGCAAGGCGTCGGTGGGGGCAAACACCGCTTCGACCTGGCTGGGGCCGAGTTCGATCTCCAGCGACAGCAAGGGCAAGCCCATGCCTTGGGCGGTGTCTTGCACGATGCGCAAAGCTTCGTGGGCGGTGTCGCTGTGGGCTTCGCTCAGCAAGGCACAACCGGGATGGATCAAGTCGACCTCGGGGGGCGGGCCCGGCCACGCGGCTTGCTGCGGGTCGGAGTGCGCGCCCGGTCCGCGCAAGCGGTAGATGTGAAACTCCACCTCCAAGCCGCATTGCATGCCCCAGCCCTTGGCATGCAGTGGCGCCAGCGCTGCTTGGAGCACGCGCCGACTGTCCCAAGCCACCGGTGTGCCGTCTTGGAACCAGGCTTGGCATTGCACCCAGCCCACCTCGGGGGCCCAGGGCAGGGTGTGCAGTTCGATGTCCTGCGCCAGCAGCGTGACGTTGTTGCCCTGGCCAAAGCCTTGCAAGCCATCGGTGCCGCCAGGTTCAAACACTTTGAAGGCCGTGCGGTCTGAGGTGTCTTTGAGCATCAAGGTGCTGACCATGCCAACCCCATTGCGCAGCGCGCCCTCGACCGCATCGGGCATCAAAGTTTTGCTGCGCGTGGTGCCATGGATGTCGCACCACACAAACCGCACCTCGCGCAAAGCGCGCTCGCGCACCGTGCGCAAGGCGTGTTGCAGGGCTTGTTCGCGCTGGGGGCTGTGGATGCCGCAGCGCTCGGCAAAGCTGGTGGCGGGCATGGGGTGGCGGCTCAAGCCGTGTCTTTGTGGGCCTGGGTATGGACCATCCACGGGCAGGCCGCGTGCTTGGCCTGGGCTTGTTCGCGCCACCACATGGCCCAGGTGCCGGCCGGGGCCACGCCGTCCACGGTGTCGGGGCCGGTGCGCAGTTGGGCCACATCGGCTTGAGACACGCCTGGGGCGGGGCCGCCGTTCTCCACACTCTCGATGGCTTGCAGCAATTGGCGGCGGTTGGCCACGATCAATTTGTCGCTGGTGCCCAAGTGCTCGCGGGTGCGGTCTTGCACCGCGCCCATGCTCTCCACCGCCCATTGGTCGTGCACATTGATGTCGTCTTCACCCATGCCCAAATAGGTTTGGTCGCGTTGTTCGTCCGGGTTGAAGCCCCATTGGTTGTGTCGGCCCGACACCGGGATGTAGTCGGGCAGGCTGATGTAGGGGGCGCGCTGGGCGCGCATGGCCGCCCCGTCCAGGGGCTTGTCGAAGCTGGTGAAAAACGCATACCAATAGGTGTGGGTGTCGTCCACGGGCACATGCATTTGGGTGATGGTCATGCTGGCCGACAAGGGGATGATGAAGGTGCTGGGAAAGATGGACTGGGTGACGCGCACATGGGTCAGCTCGTCGGTCATGGGCCTGCGCGAGGTGATTTGCATGCCCTGGGGCGTGGGCTCAAAGCCAATGTCGGGGCGGTAAAACTCGCGCATGATGCGGCTCATTGGCCAGGCCTGTCCATCGATCGCACCCACGCTGGCGCTGCGAAACTGCTTGCCGCCAGCGTTGTCGCCAATCGCGCCCAAATCTTCGTCGTGCAAAAAACGGTGCAAAAAAGACGGATGAGCCGGGTCAATGCCCACCTCAAAGCATTGCAACCAGTTGGCATGCCACAGGCCTTTGAAAGCAAAGCTGTGGCTGGCTGGCGCCAAAAAGGCGTCGATGGCGGGCAGGGGCGGTGGGGCCACATCGGTGGGGCCCATCCAGGCAAACACCACGCCGTTGCGCTCCACCACCGGGTAGCTGCCTTGCTGAACCCGCTCGCACAAACGGCTGCCCAGGGGCTCGGCGGGCGTGTCCAGGCAACGGCCTGAGACATCAAACTTCCAGCCATGAAAAGGGCAGCGCAGCCCATCGCCCTCGTGGCGGCCAAAGGACAAATCGGCGCCCCGGTGCGGGCAATCGCGGTCGAGCAGGCCCCAGCGTTGTTGCGCGTCTTTGAACAGCACCAGGTCTTGGCCCATCAAGCGCACGGCTTTCACCGGGCGCTGCGCCATGCGCGGGTCCAGCACGGGGTTGAACTCATCCACCAGTGCGGCGGGCTGCCAGTAGCGGCGCAGCAATTGGCCCGCAGCGGTGCCAGGGCCCACGCGGGTGATGCGGTCGTTTTGTTCGGCTTTCATGGGGTGTTCTGTGGGGGCAAAGAAGGTCACACGATAACAGCGAATGCCCAGGGCATCAACGGGGCCAGGCTTGGGCTTAGCCAGAAGTTTTATGCCGACGCACAAGCCCTTACATCACTGCGCATTCCCTCGATGGTCAAGGGCTGGGATAAACGGTGTGGGACAGGTGCTGCCCTTTGGGATTCACCTTGACCAAGACCATGTCGCCCACACCCACCACCCTGCCGGTGTAAGCCTGGATGTTCACATGGTGGGTCACCAAGATGAGTGGCACTTTGGCTGCCTTGGCCAGTTCGTTTTGAATGAAGGACTCCAGGGCTTTGGTTTGCTTGCGCTCCAGCGCCATGTTGTCGAAAAATGAGCCCAGCGAGGCTTCGGTTTTGACGGCACCTTTGTTCAACAGTTGGGCGGTGTCCAAACACCTGCACCATGGGCTGCTGAAAACCTGGGCGCTGGCAATGCCTTGTTGGCCCAGCCAAGCGCCAATGGTTTTGGCTTGCTTTTTGCCCGCATCGCCCAAGTTGCGCTGGGTCGCGCACTGGCCCAAGACGTAGCCGGCGGGGTCGCCGAAGCCTGGGGCATCGGCATGCCGCATCAACAAGACATGCTGGCCATCTGTCAAGTCATTGGCCAAGTTGGCTTTGGCTGGGCCCAGCCAACACAAGCTGGTGAGCAACAAAAGAAAAGGGATGAGGATTCGATGGGCGTGATTCATAAAGGGCCGACATTCAACATTGAGAAGACCATCCTATCTGACAAAAATACCCTTGGCCCAGGCCGACCCAAAAACCCACCAGGGTGCTGGTCAAGGGGGTTGGTTGCAGCAACCCTTGGGAACCCATTGCAGGGTTCCGTTACATTCTTCTCATGGGCATGGACGGTCTCCACAGCAGATCAGTGTTGATGCCGTGTCAATCGAGGCAGATCAAGCGGTTATCAATCAAAGACATCTTGGGTCATGTCAATACGGCGCTCTCATTAAAAACATCATGAATCCAACGTTAAAAGACAGTCGGTGGCAGTTCTGGATAGACCGTGGCGGCACCTTCACCGACATCGTGGGCAAGCGGCCCGATGGGGCCTTGGTCACCCATAAACTGCTCAGCGACAACCCCGAGCATTACCGCGATGCGGCGGTGGCGGGCATTCGCCATTTGCTGGGTTTGAAGCCCACTGAGCCCGTCAGCCCCGCGCTGGTGGCTTGCGTGAAGATGGGCACCACCGTGGCCACCAATGCCTTGCTCGAGCGCAAGGGCGAGCCGACCTTGTTGGTCACCACCCCAGGCTTTCGCGATGCTTTGCGCATTGCCTACCAAAACCGACCGCGCTTGTTTGACCGGCAGATTGTGTTGCCCGAGTTGCTCTACACCGAGGTGATCGAAGCCCAAGAGCGCATGGGGGCGCTCGGCGAGGTGTTGCAAGCCTTGGATGAGGCGCACTTGCGGGCACAGCTGCAAGCCGCCCATGGGCGCGGTTTGCGCAGTGTGGCCATCGTGTTCATGCATGGCTACCGTTACACCGCGCACGAGGCGCAGGCGGCGCAATGGGCGCGCGAGCTGGGCTTCACCCAAGTGAGCGCCTCGCACCAGACCAGCCCCTTGATGAAGTGGGTCAGCCGTGGCGACACCACGGTGGTGGACG
>Ga0194077_1178_pt1 | contig 17776 bp, 18 predicted proteins | sample LauGreSuBDMM15SN_2_FD_133647 | JGI IMG/M metagenome (GOLD analysis project Ga0194077, IMG submission 133647) | reverse complement strand
TCGCCCCGGCGCACCGGCTCACCGTCGGTGACCTGGGTATTGATCACGGGCAAGCGCACACCGTAATGGAACTTGTTGACCAAGATCAGGTCGCCCACCCACAGGGTGGGGATCATCGAGCCAGACGGGATTTTGAACGGCTCAAACAAAAACGAGCGCAGCACAAACACAACCAAAATCACTGGGAACAGGCCGGCCGTCCAGTCCAACCACCAAGGCTGCATGAGCAAACGCTCGCGGGCAGGGGTGGTATCGACATCGGTTTTTTGGATGCCCAGCTTATTGAGTTCTTCGCGCCGCGCCAGTGCCTCATCCTCGAGGGCTTGGGCCTGGGCCAAGCGTTGGGGCAGGAAATAAAAGCGCTCGGCGAACCAATAGACACCCGTGACCACGGTGGCGGTGAACAGCAAGAGAGCGAAATTGCCGTCATACATGCCCAGGTACCAAGCGCCGGCGTAGCTGACGAAGGCGGCCAACACAAATGCGGTGAAGATGGGCATCAGTCTTCCACCTGCAAAATGGCCAAAAACGCTTCTTGTGGGACTTCCACCGATCCAATTTGTTTCATGCGTTTCTTGCCTGCCTTTTGTTTTTCCAACAATTTACGTTTGCGACTGATGTCGCCACCGTAGCATTTTGCCAGCACATTTTTGCGCAAGGCCTTGACGGTTTCGCGCGCAATGATGTTGGCACCGATGGCCGCTTGGATGGCCACATCAAACATTTGGCGCGAAATGATTTCGCGCATCTTGCCGACCACGGCGCGGCCTCGGTATTGGGATTGGCTGCGGTGCACGATGATGGACAAGGCATCCACTTTTTCAGCGTTGAGCAGGATGTCCACCTTGACCACGTCAGCGGCGCGGTACTCTTTGAAGTCGTAATCCATGGAGGCGTAGCCGCGGGACACCGATTTCAGCTTGTCAAAGAAGTCGAGCACGATCTCGCCCAGGGGCAGCTCGTAGGTCAGCATCACTTGGCGACCGTGGTAGGCCATGTTGAGCTGGACCCCGCGCTTTTGGTTGGCCAAAGTCATGACCGCGCCCACATAGTCTTGCGGCATGTACAAATGCACGGTGACGATGGGCTCGCGGATTTCCAACATCCGCCCTTGGTCTGGCATTTTGGATGGGTTGTCGACCAACACCACCTCGCCGTCGGCGCGCACCACTTGGTAGACCACGCTGGGGGCGGTGGTGATCAGGTCTTGGTCAAATTCGCGCTCCAAACGCTCTTGCACGATTTCCATGTGCAGCAGGCCCAAAAAGCCGCAGCGGAAGCCAAAACCCAAAGCCTGGGAGACTTCGGGCTCGTAATGCAGGGAAGAGTCGTTGAGCTTGAGCTTTTCCAGGCTGTCGCGCAAAGCGTCGTATTGGTTGGCCTCGGTCGGGTACAGGCCAGCAAACACCTGCGGCTTGATCTCTTTGAAGCCCGGCAAGGCCTCGGTGGCCGTGAAGGCCGCGCCGCCGGTGCCGGTTTTGATCAGCGTGATGGTGTCTCCCACCTTGGCCGCTTGCAGCTCTTTGATGCCCGCAATGATGTAACCCACCTCGCCAGCCTCCAAGGACTCTCGCGGTTCATTGGCGGGGGTGAAAACGCCCAAGTTGTCGGCGTTGTAGGTGGTACCGGTGGCCATCATCTTGATGCGCTCGCCCTTGGCCAAGCGGCCATCGACCACCCGCACCAGCATGACCACACCCACATAGGTGTCGAACCAGCTGTCGACGATCATGGCGCGCAAGGGGCCATTGGGGTTGCCTTTGGGGGCCGGAATTTTGGCCACGATGGCCTCTAGGATTTCATCCACGCCCATGCCCGTTTTGGCCGAGCAAGGAATGGCGTCGGTCGCGTCAATGCCGATCACATCCTCGATTTCGGCTTTGGCGTTGTCGGGATCGGCCTGGGGCAAATCCATTTTGTTGAGCACCGGCAGCACCTCCACCCCCAGCTCGGTGGCGGTGTAGCAGTTGGCCACGGTCTGGGCCTCCACACCTTGGCTGGCGTCGACCACCAGCAATGCGCCCTCACAGGCTGACAGCGAGCGCGAGACTTCGTAAGAGAAGTCCACGTGACCCGGTGTGTCGATCAAGTTCAGGTTGTAGACCTGGCCATCCTTGGCCTTGTATTGCAAAGAAGCGGTCTGCGCCTTGATGGTTATCCCACGTTCTTTCTCGATGTCCATCGAGTCAAGCACCTGCGCTTGCATTTCTCGATCGCTCAGTCCGCCACAGCGTTGAATCAACCGGTCGGCCAGGGTCGATTTGCCATGATCGATGTGCGCGATGATCGAAAAATTTCTGATGTTCTTCATCAATGGGTGCTGTTAAGTGACTGAATTAAAAGGCGCGAAACCATAAAAAAGGGCGCGTCAAGTGCTGACGCGCCCTGAACCAACAATCTATGGCAACTGCGATAGTTGGGTCTTCATTGTATGGAAATTGGATCCAAAACAAAGGCCCTTGGCACCGTTGGATGGCCCGTTGCAAGCCAGCAACAGGAAAGTTATACACAACATATCAACAATCTCTGGGTAATTTTACTGAACAACATGTGGGCGAACTGTGGACTCAGTGTCAACATCTCGCATGGTGGATTTTAATGGCTGGCAATGATGGTTTTGATCTGTGTTCAAGAGGTATTTTTCCGACATTTGTGACAACAGTCAGCTGATTGATGTCATATTTTTGTCGATTTGATGTGGAAAAAATATTCTTGGCAAGCAATCAGATGCCCTGATAAACCCCAACCCAAAGTGGGGTTTGGGGTCTTTCAGGCCACCCATGCCCAATCATTTCTGGGGGCGAATCAAGGTGTACTGGGCCCACTCACCCCGGCGCAGCAAGATGGCCACGGGCTTGGTCTTGTCCAACCGCGCCAGCACGGTCTCAAACTCTTTGACGTTCTTGATCTCGGTGTTGGCCACGGCCATGACGATATCCCCCTCGCGCAAACCAGCCAGTGTGGCGGGTTCGGCCACCGTTTCCACCCGCACACCACCCCGCAACTTCAGCTCTTGCCGCTGTGCGTCAGAGAGCTCGCTGACGGAAAACCCCAAGAACTGCGCCGCATTGGAAGCGGGGGGTTTTTCAGTGGGCGCTGCCGCCTTTTGAACTGTTTTATCGGGCTCGACTTCGCCGACCACCACTTGCAATTCTTTGCTGCTGCCACGGCGCCAAACGGTCAAGCTGGCTTTGCTGCCGGGCTTGACACTGCCCACCATGCGCGGCAGATCGGCTGATTTCTCGATGGGCTTGCCTTCAAAGCGGGTGATGATGTCACCCGCCTCCACGCCAGCCTTGTCAGCGGGAGAGCCGGCCTCGACGCTGCGTACCAAAGCGCCCTGTGCCTTGGCCAGCCCCAACGACTCGGCCACGTCTTTGCTGACCTGGTCAATTTGCACCCCGATGCGCCCACGCTGCACGCGGCCCAAGGTGCGCAATTGCTCGCTGACCCGAATCGCCTCGTCAATCGGTATGGCAAACGAGATGCCCATGAAGCCACCCGAGCGCGAATAAATTTGGCTGTTGATGCCCACCACCTCACCGCGCATATTGATCAGCGGCCCGCCCGAATTGCCGGGGTTGATGGCCACATCGGTTTGGATGAAGGGCAAATAGTCCCCCGTGTCGCGCTGCTTGGCACTGACAATGCCGGCCGTGACCGAGTTGTCCAAACCAAAGGGCGAACCAATGGCCATGACCCATTCGCCCACTTTGAGGCGGTTGACGTCGCCAATTTTGACCACGGGCAAACCAGTGGCCTCGACCTTGACCACGGCCACATCGCTGCGTTTGTCCACGCCCACAATGCGGGCCTTGAACTCGCGCTTATCGGGCAAAGTCACCAGCACTTGGTCCGCACCGTCCACCACATGGGCATTGGTCATGATGAAGCCATCGGCGGTCAGGATGAAGCCCGAGCCCACGCCACGGGGCTGCCCCTCTTCTTGGGGTTGCGGTCTATTGGGACGCTGCTGGCGCGGCGTGTTGGGCTGGCCAGGGAAAGGCTGGCCAAAAAAGCGCCGAAACAGCTCCTGCATTTCTTCATCGGCATTGCCGCCTTGGGGCTGGCGGTTGCTGGCTTTTTCGAGGGTACGGATGTTGACCACCGACGGGCCCACCTGCTCGACCAGTTCGGTGAAATCAGGCAAGCCACGCATGCCCTGGGCTTGCACGGGCGCAGCCGCCAGCACCGCCCAACCCAAAACACAGCCGATCAACCACGCTGGGGCTTTCGAAATTCTCTTTAATTCAATCATCGCATTTCTCCAGAATTTTCCAATTTTGTCTGCGGGCCGTGAACAGCACGCCGCAGGTCTTCCCACAGTTCCACGTCGGGGCCACGGGCCAGCCACATCCAACGCGGCGCTGACCATCCCGCCAAGCCTTTCCCATATGGGGGATCAAAACGCAAAAGCAAGGCCTGTTGCCAATCCCATTGAACCGTCAAACGGCCTTCAAAGACCTGGCCTTGAACCGTCTCCCAGCGCCAAGCCGCCCCATCCCACACCAGCCAAGCAGGCACCACCCGGGTATCGCGCTGGGCCCAAACCACCCAAGCCCCCAACAGCAGGGCCACTGCCCCCTGGGCCCAGGGGGCAGTTTGGCTCCAGCACCAGGCACACCACACCCCAAGGGCCAACACGGTGATCACTACATACAAGACTTGCTGAAAAAAACAAGGCCCCAACGGGTACGACACCGGAGGGGCTGCTCGCATGGGCAAAGGGCCCTGTCAAATGCGCTGGAAGATCAACGTGCCGTTGGTGCCACCAAACCCAAAATTGTTTTTCATGGCGATGTGTATGGGCATGTCGCGCGCGGTGTGGGCGCAATAGTCCAAATCGCATTCGGGGTCGGGATGCTGCAAGTTGATCGTGGGGGGGATTTTTTGGTGGTGCAAGGCCAGCACCGTGAACACGCTTTCAATGCCACCGGCCCCGCCCAGCAAATGGCCGGTCATGGACTTGGTGGAGCTGATGGCCACCTGGTGAGCATGGGCCCCCAAAGCCGCCTTCACCGCCTGGGTTTCGTTGATGTCGCCCAAGGGCGTGGAGGTGCCGTGGGCATTGAGGTATTGAATTTGATCCGGATTGATGCCCGCATTGCGCATTGCATTGATCATGGCGCGGCGTGGTCCGTCCATGTTGGGCGCAGTCATGTGGCCGGCATCGGCGCTCATGCCAAACCCGGTGAGCTCGGCGTAAATTCGCGCGCCGCGCGCTTTGGCGTGCTCGTAAGACTCGAGCACCATGACCCCGGCACCCTCGCCCAGCACAAAGCCATCACGGTCGCGGTCCCAAGGGCGCGAGGCGGTTTGGGGATCGTCGTTGCGCGTGGACAAGGCACGCATGGCGGCAAAGCCACCCACGCCCAAGGGTGAAACGGTGGCTTCGGAGCCGCCCGCAACCATGACGTCGGCGTCGCCATATTCAATCAAACGGCCCGCCTCGCCAATGCTGTGCAAGCCCGTGGTGCAGGCAGTGACCACGGCCAAATTGGGGCCTTTGAAACCACAGCGTATCGAGACATGGCCAGAGATCATGTTGATGATCGAGGCAGGCACAAAAAACGGGGAGATGCGCCGCGCACCCCGGGCCACCAATTCGGCATGGGTGTTTTCGATCAGGGGCAAACCACCAATGCCCGAACCGATCACACAGCCAATTCGGGTGGCTTCTTCTTCGCCCAAGGCTGCGCCGGTGGGCAAGCCCGCATCGGCCACGGCCTGTAAAGCGGCGACGATGCCAAAGTGAATGAAACTGTCCATCCCCCGCGCTTCTTTGGGGCTGATGTAGCTGTCCAAGTCCAGTCCGCGCACCTCGCCAGCGATCTTGCAAGCAAAGCCCTCGGTGTCAAATTTGGAGATCAGGCCAATGCCTGACCGACCAGCCAAGAGGTTGTCCCAGGCCTGGGTGGGCGAATTGCCCACGGGGGACACGCAACCCAAACCAGTGACAACGACGCGACGTCGGCTCATGCCATGCGCTCCAATCAATCAGGCTTTTTGATGGGTCAAGGCGTAGTCAATGGCGTTTTGGACGGTGGTGATCTTCTCAGCGTCCTCATCGGGAATTTCGATGCCGAATTCGTCTTCCAATGCCATCACCAACTCCACGGTGTCCAAGGAGTCCGCACCCAGATCGGCCACGAAGGCTTTTTCGCTGGTGACTTGTGACTCTTCCACGCCAAGTTGTTCGGCAATGATTTTTTTGACGCGTGCTTCGATATCGCTCATATGTCCCTCAAAGGGTTGTGAAGAAGTCCGCGATTTTAGCCGTGCGGACACACCGGTTGTTTTCCTAGGGTTTGCCCTTTGTCAGGCCATGAACATTCCGCCATTGACATGCAGTTCTTGCCCGGTCACATAGCCCGCATGCGAACTGGCCAAAAAGGCCACGGCATGGGCCACATCCTCGGGTTTTCCGAGGTGACCCAAAGGGATTTGGGCCAGCAAAGCTTGTTGTTGCTCGGGGGGCAGACCGGCGGTCATGTCGGTGTCTATGAAGCCCGGTGCCACGCAGTTGACGGTGATGTGGCGGCTGCCCAGTTCTCGCGCCAAGGCGCGGGTCATGCCCGCCACGCCGGCTTTAGCGGCGGCGTAGTTGGCTTGGCCGGGGTTGCCCGAGGCGCCCACCACGCTGGTGATGTTGATGATGCGACCATAACGCTGCTTCATCATGGGCCTCATGACCGCGCGACTCAAGCGAAACACCGCCTTGAGGTTGGTGTCGATGACCGCGTCCCAGTCGTCGTCTTTCATGCGCATGGCCAAGGTGTCGCGGGTGATACCAGCGTTGTTGACCAGCACATGCAAGCCGCCAGAGGCTTTGACGATGCCGTCGACCAAAGCTTGCACCTGTTCGGGGTCGTTGACTTGCAAACAAGCACCTTGACACCCGGCAAAAACCGACAACTGCTCACTGATGCGGGCTGCGCCCTCGGGGGTGGTGGCGGTGCCAGTGACGTGAAAGCCGTGTTGCGCCAAGGTGATCGCAATCGAGGCGCCAATACCACGCGAGGCGCCAGTGACCAAAGCAATGTGGGGTGCAGTATCTGGAGAGGACATGGTTTTATGAGAGGAGGGCTTGTACCTGCGCCAAAGTGGCGGGGTCATACAAGGGAGCGGCTTGCAAACTGGCGTCAATGCGTGGCGTCATGCCAGCCAACACTTTGCCAGGTCCGCATTCCACCACCAAACTCACGCCGCGCTGTTGCATAGCGCGGATCACTTCCACCCAGCGCACCGGTCCAAAGGCTTGGCGGTACAAGGCATCGCGGATGTCGTCCGCGCTGCTGGGGCTGGCCACATCGATGTTGTTGATCAAGGGGATGGTGGGCGCTTGCCATGCAATGTCTGCCAGCGCTTGGCGCAGTCGCTCGGCGGCGGGCTTCATCAAGGCGCAGTGAAAAGGCGCGGACACGGGCAGCGGCAAAGTGCGCTTGGCACCGGCGGCCTTGAGCATCTCGCAGGCTTTGTCCACGCCTGCTTTGCTGCCGGAAATCACGGTTTGGCTGGGGTCGTTGAAATTGGCGGCTTGCACCACCTCAGAACTGCCCGCGCCAAAGCTGTCTTGCGCCTCTTGGCAAATGGCATTCACTTGATCAGACGGCAAACCCAAGACCGCCGCCATGGCACCGGTACCGACCGGCACGGCTTCTTGCATGGCTTGTGCACGCAGCCGCACCAAAGGCACGGCTTGGGCCAAGCTGAGCACGCCACTGGCCACCAAAGCCGAGTATTCGCCCAGCGAATGCCCTGCCACCACAGCGGGTGCGGCGCCACCCTCAGCGCGCCAAACACGATAAGCGGCCACAGCGGCCACCAACATCACCGGCTGGGTGTTGGTGGTGAGGGCCAAATCTTCTTTGGGACCGGCATGGATGAGTTGGCCCAAGTCTTGGCCCAAAGCTGCACTGGCCTCGGCCAAGGTGTCGCGCACCACGGGGTTATCGCCCCACGCATCCAACATGCCCACCGACTGTGAGCCTTGACCCGGAAACACAAAAGCAAATGTCTTCATATCAATAGCGAAAAAGTACCGAGCCCCAAGCGAAACCACCGCCCACGCCTTCGAGCATGACCAACTGCTCGGCTTTCATTTGCCCTGAACGCACACCAGCGTCCAGCGCCAAAGGAATGGAAGCAGCCGAGGTGTTGCCGTGCTCGGCCACGGTCAAAATGACTTTTTCCATGGGAAGTTTGAGTTTTTTGGCGGTGCTTTGGATGATGCGGATATTGGCTTGGTGCGGTACCAGCCAATCGAGGTCGGCGTCTGTCAAACCGGCTTTGTCAAGCACCGCACGTGCCGTGGCCTCGAGCACACCCACAGCCAACTTGAAAACGCCTTGGCCGTCCATTTTCAGCACGGGGTCGCCCAGAATTTGGCCGTTTTGCACGTGGCCTGGGACGCACAGCAAACCCACATGTTTGCCGTCGGCATGGATGTCAGTGGCCAAAATGCCGGGTATGTCCGAGGCTTCGAGCACCACCGCACCCGCGCCGTCGCCAAACAACACGCAGGTGGTGCGGTCTTTGAAGTCGAGCAATCGGGAAAACACTTCCGAGCCCACCACCAAAGCACGTCGGGCATTGCCCGCGCGGATCATGGCGTCGGCCACACTCATGGCGTAAACAAAACCAGCGCACACCGCTTGAACATCAAAAGCAGGTGCACCGGCAATGCCCGCCGCATCGGCATCGAGTTGCGCCAGCTTGTGCTGCAAGATGCAGGCGGTAGACGGGAACACCATGTCGGGCGTGGAAGTGGCGACGATGATGAGGTCGATGTCTTGCGGGCGTTTGCCCGCGGCTTGCAAAGCGTTTTTGCAGGCCTCAAAGGCCAGATCGCTGCTGAAAACACTTGTGTCGGCGAAGTGGCGCGCCCGAATGCCGGTGCGCTCGACGATCCACTCATCGGAGCTCTCCACCCCATCGGCGGCCAGTTGGTCGACCAAATCGGCGTTGCTCAAACGGCGTGGGGGCAGGTAGGAGCCGGTGCCGACAATGCGGGCGTATCGATTCATGTATGGGCCGTTCAATCGGTATCTGGGTTGGACGGTGTTGCACTTCCCTGAAGCAGGGGCGCAGCATGGGCAATGCGTTCCTGCACCTGGGCTGTCAAGTCATTTCGTGCCGCATCATAAGCCCGGCGCAAGGCATTTTCAAAGGCAAAGGCGTCGGCAGAGCCATGGCTTTTGAACACCAAGCCGCGCAAGCCCAGCAAAGCCGCACCGTTGTAGCGGCGATGATCCATCTTGTTTTTAAATGCAGATAGGATCGAATAAGAGAAGATCGCGGCAATTTTCGTAAAGATAGATGCAGAAAAAGACTCGCGCAAAAACCCACTCATCATCGTGGCCAGGCCTTCACTGGCCTTGAGGGCCACGTTGCCCACAAAGCCATCGCACACCACCAAATCGGTGGTGCCCAAGAAAATGTCATTGCCTTCGACGTTGCCGTAAAAGTTCAAATCACCTGATTTGGCAGCAGATCGCAACAATTCGGCGGCTTTTTTGATATTTTCGCCGCCCTTAATGGCCTCTTCGCCAATGTTGAGCAAGCCGACGGTGGGCGAAGTTGTGCCTTGCAAGACCGTGACCAAAGCCGAGCCCATGACCGCAAATTGCAGCAAATGTTCTGGGGTGCAGTCCACATTGGCGCCCATGTCGAGCATGGTGGTGCCGCCGCCTCGGGCATTGGGAAACTGTCCTGCGATCGCGGGTCGGTCAATGCCATCCAAGGTTTTGAGCACATAACGCGAGATCGCCATCAAGGCGCCGGTGTTTCCCGCCGACACTGCCGCTTGGGCCTGACCGGATTTGACCTGCTCGATGGCCACGCGCATGGAGGAGTCTTTTTTACGGCGCAAGGCCACTTCAACCGGGTCATGCATCTCGACCCGCTCCAAGGCCGGCACGATGCTGGCCCGAGGATGTTGAAAGGTGATTTGGTCTGGGTGACCCACCAGCAGCAAGTGGGCATCGGCATGGCTGCTTAAAAACTGGCGGCACGCTTCAAGGGTGACGGCCGGCCCGTGGTCCCCACCCATGCAATCCACAGCCAAAGTGATCATGGCATCAAAGCAGGCAGAGGGCCATCAAAATGGGGGCTCAAAAACAAAAGCCCGTGCGCTTTGAGGCGAGCAACGGGCTTTGGTGGCTGAAAAAGATCAGGCTTCTGACTTGGCCTTGATCACCTGGCGTCCACGGTAGAAGCCGTTGGGGCTGATGTGGTGGCGCAAGTGGGTCTCACCCGTGGTGGGCTCAACCGCCAAACCCGGAACGTTCAGGGCATTGTGCGAACGGTGCATGCCGCGCTTGGAGGGTGACTTTTTGTTTTGCTGGACAGCCATGATCGGCTCCTGATATCTGGTTGGTGAACTTCGCGCCCGTTGCCCATGCAAGCAAAGGGCTATGGCTGGCGCGATCAAATTAATCGGGCATTGTAACTGATCCATCGGCCTTGGGCAGCCTGACCATCAGCCCTCGGTTGAAGGCTTGCGCCACTGGGCCAGCGCGGCAAAGGGTTTGGCCTTCTCCTCGGGCTCGCCCACGTCGATGGTTTGCAAATACTCACTTTTACAATTGTCGTGCTTGGGCAAGATGGGCATGTCCATCAGCAGCTCGTCCTCAATCAGATTCAGGCCGTCCAAGGGTGGTGTCAGCGCCAACAAGTCCTCAAGGCTGTCCTCGTCCTCAGCCAGCGCGGTGGCTTCATCGGCCACAAAACGAAATTCGCGTTCAATGCGAAAAACTTGGTTAACGGGTTGCAAACAGCGCACACAAGACAAGGGCAGTTCGGCCTCGATCTGCAAGAGCATCCAAGGCTGGTCGCGGCCATCGGGGCCTGGCCTGAGCAAACCCTGCAAACGCCAACGCACCGGTTGTGGGGCCTGGTCTGCGCACGCCGATTGCAAACGCGCCAGTTCAGCCACCGTCTGCTCGCCCTCGATCAGCGCACCCGATTGGGCCAGGGCCCAGATGTCAAGGGATTGGATGCGTTGCGGTTGGGACATGGATCCAGTGTAAGAGAATCGGCAAATGCATTCTTTCTCCGCCGCCGCTCCTGACCACCCCATGCCACTGATCTTGGCTTCCACCTCGACCTACCGGCGCGATCTTTTAAACCGTTTGGGCCTGGCTTTTGAGGTGTGCTCGCCCGGCGTGGATGAAACCCCATTGGCCGGCGAACGCCCAGCCGATCTGGCCATGCGGCTGGCCTTGGCCAAAGCCCAAGCCGTGGCGGAGCAACGCCCAGGTGCCGTGGTCATTGGCTCTGACCAAGTAGCGGACTTACATGGCGAACCCCTGGGCAAACCGGGCAACCATGCCAATGCCGTGGCCCAATTGCGGCGGCAAAGCGGGCAGGCGGTGGTCTTCCAAACCGCTGTGGCCGTGGTTTGCCTCGATCGACACTTTGCCAAAACCGCTTTGGCGACTGTGCAGGTGCAGTTTCGCACCCTGAATGAAGCTGACATTGAGGCTTATTTGCGTGCCGAGCCGGCTTACGACTGCGCCGGCAGCGCCAAAAGTGAGGGCTTGGGTATAGCGTTGCTGGAGCGCATCGACAGCGACGACCCCACCAGTTTGATTGGCCTGCCCTTGATGCGCACGTGCGCCTTGCTGCGCGAGTTGGGTATTCGGGTGCCCGCATGAACCACAAAGGTCGCTTGCTCTTGGTGCCTGCCCCCCTTGATTTTGGCTGCGCGTCCACCACGCCTTTGCAAGACGTTTTGCCCCAAGGCACCCTGGTGGCGGCGGCACAACTGGGGCATTGGGTGTGTGAAAACGCCAAAAGCGCCCGCGCTTACCTCAAACGCATCGATGCGCTGGTGCCTTTGGCCAAACCATTGCAGCAACTCGACATCCAAGAGCTTCCCCACGCGGTGCACAAAAAAGGTGACCACCGCGGCGAGTTCGACGCGCGCACGCTGCTGGACCCCATCCTGGCAGGACATGACCTGGGCTTGCTCAGTGAAGCCGGCATGCCCGCCATTGCCGACCCGGGCAGCTCAGTGGTGCGCGCGGCGCACGATCTGGGGGTGGTGGTGGTGCCCCTGGTGGGTCCCATTTCATTGCTGCTGGCCTTGGCCGCCAGTGGGCTCAACGGCCAAAATTTCGCTTTTGTGGGCTATCTGCCGCAAGACGCCAGCGAGCGCCAAGCCCGTTTGCGCCAACTCGAAAATACTGCCCACAGCAGTGGTCAAAGCCAACTGTTCATTGAAACGCCCTACCGCAATCCCGCCCTTTGGCAAGCCTTGATGACCCACTTGAAAGGGAGCACGCGGGTGAGCATGGCCAGTGGCTTGACTTTGCCCCAGGCCCACATCGAATGCCATGATGTGCAAACGTGGCGGCACAAAAACCACATCCCCGCCAAAGATGTGCCAACGGTGTTTGCCATCGGCGTCTGAGTGGGCTCAGCGCACGCTGGGCACACTCGCGCGCATCACCCGACCCATGCCCTCGCCCACCGAGGCGCCAAAGCGCTTGACCAAGCGCTCGGCCACATTGTCGCGCTGGGTGTAATCGACCAAATCTTCGGCTTTGACGATGTCGCGGGCCACATAGTCCAAGCTGCCCAGCCCATCGGCCAAGCCCAACTCCACAGCCCGCTGACCGTTCCAAAACAAGCCACTGAAAAGCTCCGGCGTTTCTTTCAGGCGGTCTCCTCGGCCTTTGCGCACCACCGCAATGAATTGCAGGTGGATTTGGTCCAGCATGGCCTGTGCATGCGCACGTTGGGTTTTGGTTTGGGCACTGAAAGGGTCCAAAAAGCCCTTGTTTTCACCCGCCGTCATCAAGCGCCGCTCAATACCAAGTTTGTCCATCAAGCCGGTGAAGCCAAAGCCATCCATCAACACACCAATGCTGCCCACAATGCTGGCTTTGTCGACATAAATTTGATCGGCTGCCACCGCAATGTAATACGCCGCCGATGCACACGACTCTTCAACCACGGCGTAAACGGGTTTGTTATGCTTTTTCTTCAAGCGCGCAATTTCATCATTGATGATGCCCGCCTGCACCGGGCTGCCCCCGGGTGAGTTGATCAACAACACCACCGCCTGCGAGCCCTCGTCCTCAAAGGCCGAGCGCAAAGAGGTGATCACAGCGCTGGAGCCGGCCAGACCATCGGCATCGATCTCACCCTTGATCTCGATCACCGCTGTGTGGGGCGAGGTGGTGCTGGTGCTGCTGCCGCCACGGTGCAAAACCACCCAAGACATCACCACCAAAAATACCAACCAAGCCAGCCGCAAGCCATTGCGCCACTGCCGAGCGCGGCGCTGCTCTTTCAAATAGCCCAGGGCCACGCTCTCCATGACTGCGCGCTCCCAAACGGTATTGGTCGAAGATGCAGCAGGTGTGGACGCGGCGAGGTTGTCGTGGGGAAGATCGGTCATGTGGGCTCAAAAGATCAAAGGCTGTAAATTGTGTTCAGTATGCCAGTGAACCACGCCGTCTTTTTCCAGGGTCGCAATTTTCACCAAGTTGCCCCGGCACGGCCCGCCTGTGCAAGCCCCTGTAGCGGGCGCATATGTGGCCCCATGGGTGGCACAGACCAGCCATTGCCCAGCGGCATCAAAAAAGCGATCGGGCTGAAAGTCCATTTCCATCGCGACATGGCTGCAGCGGTTGAGGTAGGCCTGCACCTGTCCCTCAAACCGCACCGCAAAGGCCCGGCAGGATTGACCGCCATAAACCACATCGAAGGGCACGGCCAACTGCCCATCGACCAAATCTCGGCTTTGGCACAAGGCAACCCACTCAGGCATGTTGCATCAACCAGTCGTGGAGTTGGGCCACCGAATGCAGCACCGCCAACGGCTGGTGCGAGGCAAACCCGGCAGGGTCATGGGCGCCATAACTCACGCCCAAGCTGGCGCAACCCGCATGTTGGGCCATGGCCAAGTCATGGGTGGTGTCGCCAATCATCAAGGTGCGCTCAGGCGCCACGCCAAATTCGCGCATCAACTCATGCAACATCAAAGGGTCGGGCTTGCCCGCGGTTTCGTCAGCCGTGCGCGAGCCATCAAACAAGCCCTTGATTTCAACCGCCTGCAAGGCATGGTTGAGGCCTTGGCGGCTTTTGCCCGTGGCCACGGTCACCCAATGATGGCGCTCACGCAAGCTGTGCAGCATCGGCACCACGCCATCGAACAGGCTCAATTCATCGTGGCGGGCCAGGTAGTGGTGCCGATATCTTTCATTCAGCAGGGGGTATTTTTCTACCGGCACATCCGGCGCGGCTTTCGCCAGGGCTGGCATCAAAGCCATGCCGATGACGTAGGCCGCAGCCTGCGCGTTGGGCACCGTGCCACCCACATCGCGCACCGCCTCTTGGATGCAACGCACGATCAAGGCCGTGGAGTCGTACAGGGTGCCATCCCAGTCAAAGGCGATCAGATCAAACTGGCGGGGTCGGGGGAGCGACATGGTCAATGAAACTTTGAAGTTCTGGGGGCAAGGGCGCATTCAGGGCCACAAGTTCCCCGCTGGCGGGGTGCCTGAACTGTAACTTCCAAGCGTGCAAAAACATCCGCCGCAATCCGGTTTTTTGCAGGGCCTTGTTCAAATCGTAATCACCATACTTGTCGTCACCCAAGATCGGGTGGCCCAAGCTGGCCAAATGGACGCGAATTTGGTGGGTGCGCCCTGTTTTGATGTTCACCTCCAACAAGGTGTAGTCCCCCAATAAGCGGGCCACCTTGACCAAGGTAATCGCACGCATCCCCTGGGGATCGGTGGGTGCGACCACCCTCACCCGCCGCTCACCCTCGCTGCCGTCCCCGTTGGTGAGCAAGAATTTTTGCAAGGGCAAATCGATCACCTTTTGTCGTTGCGGCCAAATCCCACGCACCAAGGCCAAATAGGTTTTGTCGGTCGAGCGTTCGCGAAATTGGGTTTGCAAGTGCTTCAAGGCACTGCGTTTTTTGGCCACCAACAAAATGCCCGAGGTCTCGCGGTCCAAGCGGTGAACCAACTCAAATTCACTGGCATGGGGCATGGACTGGCGGATTTGCTCGATGACACCAAAGCTCACCCCACTGCCGCCGTGCACCGCCAAGCCAGCGGGTTTGTTGACCGCAATGAGGTGGGCGTCCTCCAGCATCACGGCAAAGTCGCGTTCAGGCACGATGGCCTGGGCTTTGTCCAAGGCCCTTGCCGATACCCTGACCGGGGGCAAGCGCACCGCGTCATCGGCAACCAAGCGCGTGTCCGGCGAGGCGCGGCCCTTGTTCACCCGCACTTCACCCGAGCGAATGATGCGATAGACGTGGGTTTTGGGCACACCTTTGAGGTGGCGGATCAAAAAATTGTCCAGCCTTTGCCCTGCGGATTCTTCGTCCACCCGCAGGGTTTGGACCTGTGGCGATACCGATGCGTCGGCTGTGCCTATAATGTTGTTCACCAGCGGTTTGTTCCAAGTGCTTGATTTCAGTGAGATTAGAGCACGCCAGAGAGCCGCGGTGAGGTCGATGCCCCAAGGGGCCCCTGCCGCAGACCCAGTAACCATGGAAACTGGATGGCACAGGCACCCCGAAGTAAAGCCGACGAACTGAAAACCCTAACGGAATACCCCAGCTGAAGCGGCATTGGCCGCTTCTTCGGATAACAGCGAGAAATCTTGCAATGGTGATGGTGATGATGTTGGCGCTGATGCAGGCCTGCAACCAAGGACTCCAATCCTTGATGCAGGGCTTGTTCGCGACCGCCGCCCCCACACCCGTGCGTGATCGGTTGCCAACCAACGGCCTTAGCAAGCCGTGGTCTGCGCAACCCGCCCCCATCCCCAAGCCCTCTCACAGTCCACCCGGCGGTTAAAACCGCCAGCTGGGCCCAGAGCGGCCATTCCTTTCGTTTTCAGGCGTTGGCTTCGGCATCGTTGGCCCCTTTGGGCCTGTGATGTTTTGAATGAATTGAGAACGCCATGAAACGCATGTTGATCAACGCCACCCAAGCCGAAGAGCGCCGGTTGGCCATCGTAGACGGCCAAAAGCTGCTGGACTACGAAATTGAAATCGAAGGGCGCGAACAGCGCAAAGGCAATATTTACTCCGCCGTGGTGACCCGGGTGGAGCCCTCTTTAGAGGCCTGCTTTGTCGACTATGGTGAAGACCGCCATGGTTTTCTGCCCTTCAAAGAAATCTCCAAGCAGTACTTTGCCCCCGGTGTGGCCCCCAGCCAGGCGCGCATCCAAGACGTGATCAAAGAAGGCCAGACCTTGCTGGTCCAAGTCGAAAAGGAAGAGCGCGGCAACAAAGGCGCGGCCCTGACCACCTTTGTCAGTCTGGCCGGGCGCTATGTGGTGCTCATGCCCAACAACCCCCGCGGCGGCGGTGTGAGCCGGCGCATCGAGGGTGACGACCGCGCCGAACTCAAAGAAGCGCTGGACCAACTCCAATACCCCAACGGCATGTCCATCATCGCCCGCACCGCCGGCATTGGCCGCGCTGCGGCCGAGTTGCAATGGGACTTGAACTACTTGCTCAAGCTGTGGACCGCCATTGACGGCGCAGCCCAAGGCGGCAAAGGCGCTTTCTTGATTTACCAAGAATCCAGCCTGGTCATCCGTGCCATCCGCGACTACTTCAACAACGACATCGGCGACATCTTGATCGACACCGATGACATTTATGAACAAGCCCAACAGTTCATCAGCCACGTCATGCCCGAATACGCGGCACGCGTGAAACGCTATCGCGATGACGCCCCCTTGTTCAGTCGCTTTCAAATTGAGCACCAAATCGAGTCGGCCTATGCCCGCACCGTCAATCTGCCCTCGGGCGGCGCGATCGTGATCGACCACACTGAGGCCTTGGTGTCGGTGGACGTCAACTCGGCGCGCGCCATCAAGGGCGGCGACATCGAAGAAACCGCCACCCGCACCAACTTGGAAGCCGCCGACGAAGTCGCGCGCCAAATGCGCTTGCGCGACCTGGGCGGCCTGATCGTCATCGACTTCATCGACATGGAAGAGTCGCGCAACCGCCGCGAGGTGGAAAACCGCTTGCGCGACGCCCTGCGCCAAGACCGTGCCCGTGTGCAGTTTGGCACCATCAGCAAATTTGGTTTGATGGAAATGAGCCGCCAGCGATTGCGCCCCGCTTTGAGCGAAGGAGCATCTATCCCCTGCCCCCGTTGCGGCGGCTCCGGCCATGTGCGCGACACCGAAAGCTCGGCACTGCAAATTTTGCGCATCATCCAAGAAGAGTCCCTCAAGGACAACACCGCCGCCGTGCACGCCCAAGTGCCGGTGGAAGTAGCGTCTTTCTTGTTGAACGAGAAACGCGCCGAAATCGCCAAGATCGAAATCAAGCAGCGCTTGAATGTGTTGCTGGTGCCCAATAAAACCCTGGAAACACCCAACTATCGGCTCGAGCGCTTGAAGCACGACGACCCGCGTTTGGACAACATCCAAGCCAGCTACAAAATGGCCGAGGACATCGAAGACCCGACCGCTGTCACCCGCCGCTCACAAGAGCCGACCAACAAGCAAACACCCGTCATCAAAGGCGTTTTGCCCGATGCGCCAGCCCCTGTGGCAACGCCCAAACCCGTGGCCCCGCCACCCACAGCAGCGGTCAAGCCGCCCCCGGTACCCGCCGCGCAAGCACCCGCAGAAAAAGGCTTTTTTGGTTGGATCAAAGGCCTGTTTGGCGGCGGCACACCGACTGCCCCCGCACCCGCCCAGCCCGCTGCCACACCGGGCAATGCCACCGATAAAAAAGAGCCGTTCCGCGAAGGTCGCCAAGGCGATGGTCGCCGTG
>Ga0194077_1242_pt1 | contig 18009 bp, 13 predicted proteins | sample LauGreSuBDMM15SN_2_FD_133647 | JGI IMG/M metagenome (GOLD analysis project Ga0194077, IMG submission 133647) | reverse complement strand
GTTCGATCTTGAATTTTTTCGCTCTTTCGAGCAACTCATAAAAACGGAATTGAAGTGAACTTCACTTCTATTCTCATGAGCGTTTGAGGCCTTGCGGCCTCGGTTACTAGAACCTTGGCAATTGCCTTCAAACGCCCACGCTTATCGGCTGTAAGTTGTTAACGAACCGTTGGTTAGCTGTGATCAGCTGAGCCAAGGATTATGACATGATTATTAAAGTCCTGTCAACTCCCGGGGTCTTTTGCACAGTTTGCGCGGCCTTTGAAGGCGTTGCTGTTTGTGCGAAGCCTTGCAGTATATATCGGAATTTGTGTGCAGGTCAACTCTTCGCATTTATTTTCCTCAAGAACTGTTGATTGCATGCGCCAAGGACGGCTAAGACGTTGAATTTAAATGATTTAATTTATTTAGGAAAAGTGTTTTCGATATGCGGTCGATACCCGGCGCGAAGTTGACTCTTCAACAAGACCGCTTTTTTGTCAGCGAGAATGACCGTCCTGGATTGCAACTTCGATCAGGTTTTTCGCTATGCCCGATGGCTGCGCGCCCTTATTTTTAGCCCACATCATGAGCCTGCTTCAACTACAACAAGCCCAATTGGCGTTTGGCCAAGCCGCCTTGCTCGATCACGCGGATTTTTCACTGCAACCCCTTGAGAGAGTGGGCTTGATTGGTCGCAATGGCACGGGCAAATCCTCTCTCATGCGCATTTTGGCGGGCCTTGAAAAGCCTGATGATGGTCAATTGCAACTGCAACAAGGGGTTCGTTTGGCCTTGGTACTTCAAGAGCCGGTGCTTGACCCTGAATGGACCGTGCATGAAGCTGTCCGGCAAGGCCTGTCCGAGGTGATCGCCTGGATTGACAGCTACTCGTTGGGCGAAGGCGACTTGAATCTTTTGCAAAACGCCATTGAGTCGCGCCACGGTTGGGGTTGGGAGCAACGGGTGGAAGAGACGCTACACCGATTGCGCCTGAGCCCCCATGCGCGGGTTTCTGAGCTTTCTGGCGGAACAGCCAAGCGCGTTGCGCTGGCTCAGGCTTTGGTGCAACAACCCGATATTTTGCTGTTGGACGAACCCACCAATCATTTGGATCTTGACAGCATCGAGTGGCTGGAGAACCTGCTGATCGAGTCGCGCACCAGCATGGTCATCATCACCCACGATCGCAGCTTTTTGGACAAAGTGGCCACGCGCATCGTCGAGCTTGACCGGGGTCGCTTGCTGTCTTATCCGGGCAATTACGCGGCTTACCAACGCCAAAAAGAAGCCCAGTTGGCACAAGAGGCCGTGGTTCAAGCCCGGGCAGACAAACTGTTGGCCGAAGAGGAGGTTTGGGTGCGCAAAGGGGTGGAGGCGCGCCGCACCCGCAGCCAAAGTCGCATTGTTCGGCTGGAGCAGTTGCGTCAACAGCGCGCCCAGCGCCGCGAAGTTCAAGGCCGGGTGAACATGGGCTTGTCCAGCGGTGCGCCCAGCGGAAAAATCGTTGCCGAGCTTGAAGGTGTGAGCAAGTGGTTCACCGCTCCCAATGGCGATCGAAAAACGGTGGTGAGGGATTTCAGCGCCACCCTGTTGCGGGGTGACAAGGTGGGTCTGATGGGCCCCAATGGCGCCGGCAAAACCACGCTTCTCAAGCTGATCTTGGGCGAAATTGCTGCTGACAGCGGGAAAGTGCGTCAAGGGACAAAAATTCAGGTTGCCTATTTTGACCAAATGCGCCAAGCCCTGGACTTGGACGCCAGCCTGGAGGACTTCATCAGCCCGGGCAGCGAATGGATTGAAATTGGCAGCCAGCGCAAGCACGTCAAAAGCTACTTGCAAGACTTTCTGTTTTCGCCTGGCCGCGCGCACTCGCCCATTCGGTCACTTTCTGGTGGCGAACGAAATCGACTGCTATTGGCTCGTTTGTTCGCCAGGCCGGCCAACGTGCTGGTGCTCGATGAGCCCACCAATGACTTGGACATTGACACCTTGGAATTGCTCGAAGAGTTGTTGCAAAACTACGATGGCACGGTGTTCATCGTGAGCCACGACCGCACATTTTTGGATGAGGTGGTCACCAACACCTTGGTCTTTGAAGGCGACGGCCATTGGCGTGAGTATGTGGGCGGCGTGCAAGATTGGCTGCAACAATCACGCCGCGCGATGGCGCTCAACGCTGGTTCATCCATCGACTCGGTCGCCGTTCAAACCACCGCTGCACCACCGATACAGGCGGCGGCACAGACCCAAGCAGTACCCCCGCCGCCACTCACCAAAAAGGCCAAGCTGAGCTTTAAAGAGCAGCGCGAGCTAGAGGGCTTGCCCGCTTTGATCGAATCTTTAGAGCGCGAACAAAACGAGCTGAATCATTTGCTGGCCGATGGCCAATTGTTCGCCCAGGACCACGTCAAAGCGGCCCAACTGGGAATGCGCATTGAGGCGATTGAGTCCGAGTTGATGCAGGCCTTGCAACGCTGGGAAACCCTGGGCAACCGCTGATGTCACACCACACAAAAATCGCTTCAAGGGGGATACATGGGTAGCTCCGAATGGGCGGCTTTGCTGGCGATGTGCACTGCGGTCAGCTTTTCCCCGGGGCCCAACACCACTTTATCGACCGCGTTGGCCGCCAATCACGGCCTGCGCCGGGCCTTGCGTTTTTGTTTCGCCGTGCCCGTGGGCTGGGCATTGCTGTTGGTGCTGTGCGGCGCTGGCTTGGGCCTGTTGATCATCGACAACCCACCCGTTCGCTGGGCCATCCAATGGGCTGGCGCGGCTTACATGCTTTGGCTGGCATTCAAACTCAGCCGCGCACAGCATTTGGGAACGGTTGACACATCACGGTTGAGCGTGGGTTTTTGGCAAGGTGTGGGGCTTCAATTTCTCAACATCAAAGCCTGGATGCTGGCCACCACCTTGACCAGCGGTTGGGTGATCAATGCCAGTGGACAAGCGGCGACCAACCCCACCGAGCGCTTGGTGCAGGTGGTTGGCGTGGGCATGGCCTTTGCCTTTTGCAGCAACTTCACTTATGCCTGTGTCGGTTCGGTGCTGCGGCAATGGCTGGGTCAGGGACAGCGATTGCTCTGGTTCAACCGGGGCTTGGCATCGCTGTTGGTGGTCACCGCTGGCTGGGTTTTGCTGGCATGATGCAATGAAGCTTTTGAACAAAGACTTGCCCATGAAACGCGCTTTTGCCCAAGTCGATGTTTTTACCGCCACCCCCTACCTGGGCAACCCGGTGGCAGTGGTGCTGGATGGCACAGGCCTGTCCACCCAAGACATGCAGGCCTTCACCGATTGGACCAATTTATCCGAAGCCACGTTTGTCTTGCCACCCACCCAACCGGAGGCTGACTATGCGCTGCGCATTTTTTGCCCTGGGCGCGAACTCCCTTTCGCCGGCCACCCCACCTTGGGCAGTTGCCACGCTTGGTTGGATGCCGGCGGTGTGCCCCAGGGCGCAGAGGTGGTACAGGAATGCGCGGTGGGCTTGGTGCGCATTCGGCGAGACGGCCAACGCCTGGCCTTTGCCGCACCCCCCTTGCGACGCAGTGGCGCCTTGCCAGAAGACGAGGTGTTGCGCATTGCGCATGGCTTGGGTGTGACCAGGCAGGAGATCTTGCGCCACGCTTGGTGCGACAACGGCCCGCAGTGGCGCGGTGTCATGCTGGCCAGCGCGGCGCAAGTGTTGGCCCTGAAGCCCAACGCCCAAATACTGGCGGGCATGGAAGTGGGGGTGATCGCCCCCTTGGATAAACCGCTACTGCGAGGACCAGATGACTCGGCAGAGGCCTTCGAGGTGCGCGCATTTTTCTCTGGAAACGCTGGCTTGACCGAGGACCCGGTCACCGGAAGTCTGAATGCGGCCTTGGGCCAATGGCTGATCGGTGCTGGGCTTGCACCGGGACATTACGTGGCTCGACAGGGTACAGCCCTGGGCCGCGCCGGCCGGGTGCATGTGCAACAAGATGCACAAGGGCAGGTGTGGGTGGGCGGTGAATCAGTGGTTTGCATCAAGGGCCATGTGACGCTTTGATCCACCAATCGGGTGGGCTAGCGTCCCCCACGAGACGCTATGGCTGTCCCCGATTCGCGACAATATCCGCATGGGAACTCTTTACTTGGTGCGCCACGGCCAGGCCTCGTTTGGCGCCGACGACTATGACCAACTGTCGGAATTGGGCGAGCGCCAAAGCCGCCAATTGGGTGCCTATTTTCGGGACCGTGGCCGACAGTTTGAAGCCGTGATGACCGGCAGTTTGAAGCGGCACCATCAAACCTGGCAAGGCATTTGCAAAGGTCTGAACCACGCCGACCCGCAGGCCTTGGTGTGGCCCGGCTTGAACGAATACGACAGCCACGCGGTGATCCACGCCATCCACCCCGAGCCTTTGGCCAAGCCCGATACACCAGAGCTTTACAAACACCACTTTGGTTTGTTGCGCAAAGGCTTGCAAGCCTGGATGCGGGGCCAATCACAGCCCCAAGGCATGCCCACCTACCCCGACTTTGTCCGTGGTGTCATATCGGCATTGGCGCATGTGCAAGCCCAACACAGCGGCGATGTACTGGTGGTGTCCAGTGGTGGGCCAATTGCCACAGCGGTGGGCCACGTGCTGCAAACACCCGCCGAGGTGACGATTGAGCTCAATATGCGCATCCGCAACACCGCTGTGTGCGAAATCCACTACACGCCCAAGCGCTTGTCATTGATCAGCCACAACACCATTAACCACCTGGATGGCCTGGCCCACCAAGGCTGGGTCACTTACACCTGAAGGGTCGCCTGCCGTGTCACAGCGGGGGGTGTTCCACCACCTCGCGCAACATGCGCGCCAATTGCAATCCTGCCGCTTGCACCAAGGCCTGTCCATGGTCGGCCTGGGCGGTCAAGGCATTGCCCGCCGCGCCATCAGGGTTGTAGTCTTGCATGTGCCAGCCTTGTTTGGCGCTGCGCCCATCTCCCAAGATGGAAAAGCGAGCGGCCTTTTTCTGGGCCGCCGAAGCAAAGTTTTGGGCTTGGGCCATGCGCACATCTTGGGGTGACAGAGCCAGCATCATGGCTGTTTCCATCGCGCCCGCGTGCGCACCAAAGCGGTGTTCCTCTGCGCTGAACAGGCCCATCACCGCATCCCCCAAGGGCAGCTGATACCAACTGGTGCCAAACACCAGCAGGCCATGGCGGGCCCGCAACTCGCGGGCCACCACATCCATCAAGCCCACATTTCCCCCATGGGCGTTGAACAAGACCATTTTTTTCAAACCCGCACGGGCCACGCTGGCACCAATATCGCACCAGAGTTCGATCAAGGTGGCTGGTCCCACACTGAGTGTGCCTGCAAACGCGGTGTGTTCGGTGCTCAAACCCAGGTTTTGGGTGGGTAAAAAAAGCACCGGGTCGGCACTGGTGAAATGGGTCAGCGCCGAGCCGATCACCCCATCGACCAAGGTGGTGTCCACGCACAAGGGCAAATGGGGGCCATGCTGCTCGGTGGCCCCCAAAGGCAAGACAGCCACCGCCCGCTCAGCATCGAGCAGGGCAAAGTCGGTGGTGGTGAGTTGGGCCCAGAAATGAGATGAGATGTCCATACCCTCATCTTAAGGACTTTGCAACAAAGCCAACCGTGCTGAGGTGGGTTAGGCCATTCGCTACCATCGCACTTTATGTTTTGCTTCTCCCACTTTCGCAATGCTTTGTCCGCTTTGGCCTTGATGCTGGGCTGTGTGGGCGGCCTTTGGGCACAAAGCAACGCTGCCGTGGTCAATACCGGCCAAGTGCGCGCTGAATTGATGGTCTGGGCGCCACAAGGGCTGGGGCCGGGCAAAACCATGTGGCTGGGCCTGCACATTCAGCACCAGAAGGGTTGGCATACCTATTGGAAGAACCCAGGTGATTCTGGCCTGCCCACGCAATTGGAATGGCAGCTGCCTTCGGGATGGTCGGCTGGCGAAACCCATTGGCCCACGCCGCACAAAATCCGGGTGGGAGAGATGACCAACTATGGTTTTGAAGGCGCGGTTTTGTTGGCTGCCCCCGTCAGCATGACCGCAGCAGCCAAGCTCACGGAAACGCAAGAAGTGACTTTGCAAGCCAACTGGCTGGTGTGCCGACAGGAATGCATCCCGCAAGAAGGCCGATTTCTGTTGCGCATTCCGAGCCAAAGCAGCCAAGCGGTGAATGGACCGCTGTTTGAAGCCTTGTTGCGCCAGCAACCTCAAGCGCTGGCAACGGGCGCATCTCAAGCCCAAGTTCACCCAGACCGCATGGCACTGACCATCGTTGGCCTGCCACAAACCGTTTGGGGCCAAAAACCTGCGGTGTTTGTCGAGTTGCCAGAGGTGACAGACCATGCCGGCGAAACCCATCCTCGCAGCCAAGGCCAATGGCGCAAAGATGAATGGCACATGGATCTGCCCCTGCACCCCATGCGCAGCACCCAGCCGCAACAACTGCCCTTGGTGCTGGTGTTCGGCAAAGGCGCTGAATCCACAGCCTGGCGGGTGAGCCTTCCTGTGACGGGCGTGTGGTCAGCGCTGCCAAGCCCCGGTGTGGGTGTGGGCAAGCTGCCCAGCGCAACGCCCGCCATCTCTGTGCTTGCACCCACCAGCCCAACGGATGCGAATTGGGGCGCCAGTTTTTGGCTGGCCTTGATCACTGCTTTGGTGGGCGGTTTGGTGCTCAACCTCATGCCTTGCGTATTACCCGTTTTGGCCATCAAGGTGGTGGCTTTGGGCTTGCCGGGGACCAGCCCTCGCCAACGGCGAAGGGACGGGGCTGCCTACAGCGCTGGCGTGGTGTTCACTTTTGTGGCTTTGGGTGCTGCAGTTTTGATGTTTCGTGCGGCCGGTGAGCAACTGGGGTGGGGCTTTCAACTGCAGTCCCCCTTGTTTGTCAGCGCTTTGGCTTTGCTCTTCACTGCCCTGGCCCTGAACCTGATGGGCTTGTTTGAATGGGGCCAGTTGTGGCCTGCCGCTTGGGGTGGGTGGCAATCACAACGCCCGGCTGTCAATGCGTTTGCCTCAGGGGTGCTGGCGGTGGGACTGGCTTCGCCCTGCACGGCACCCTTTGTGGGGGTCTCGATGGGCTGGGCCTTGAGCCAAGACTGGCCCAGCGCCCTGGCAGTTTTGGCCGCCATGGGCGTGGGCATGGCTTTGCCCTATGCCCTGCTCAGCCTGTGGCCCGCCATGGGCAAGTTCCTACCTCAACCGGGGGCCTGGATGAGCGTTTTCAAAACGCTGATGGCGTTTCCTTTATGGATCACGGTGGTTTGGCTCTTGTGGGTTTTGGGTCAACAAACCAGTTTGGACGCGGCCATGGCCATGCTGCTGGTTTTGTTGGCCACGGCCGCGCTGATTTGGGCCTGGGGTTTGCAAAAACCCGCTCGCCAATGGTTGGTGCTTTTGTCCTTTGCGGCTTGGCTGACCTGTGCCTGGGTGACTTGGCCCCGCTTGAACGCCCCTGAAGAACCCAGCCGGTCAGTGGGTTCGACCTGGCAAAGTTGGTCTTCGCTTGCAGTCAAGGATCGATTGGATCAAGGGCAGGCTGTGTTTGTCGACTTCACCGCAGCTTGGTGTGTGACTTGCCAGTTGAACAAACAAACCACGTTGAGCCACCCTGATGTCTTGCGAGAATTTGAACGCCAAAACATCAGCCTGATGCGGGCCGACTGGACGCGTCGCGACCCGGCCATCACCCGTGCTTTGACCGAATTGGGCCGCAGTGGCGTACCCGTCTACGTGTTGTACCAACCCGGCCAAGCACCTTTGGTCTTGTCTGAACTGCTCAGCCCCACACTGGTTCTGAATGCCCTGAACCAGCGATGACCACGATGCAGCGCACATCGTGAAGACCCGGGGTCTTGGCCCAGACCTCCCCTGCCACAATAAGCTTTATGAACGCACCACTCCTCAACGACACCTTCCTCAAAGCCTGCTTGCGTCAGGCCACCGACCACACCCCCGTTTGGCTGATGCGCCAAGCCGGACGCTACCTGCCCGAGTACTGCGCCACCCGCGCCAAAGCCGGTAGTTTCATGGGGCTGGCCACCAACGTGGACTACGCCACTGAAGTGACCTTGCAGCCTCTGGACCGCTACCCGCTGGACGCATCGATTTTGTTTTCCGACATCCTGACCGTGCCCGACGCCATGGGCCTCGGCCTGTCGTTCGCCTTGGGTGAAGGCCCGAAGTTTGCCAAAGTGGTGCGCGACGAGGCTGCCGTGGCCGCCTTGGCCGTGCCCGATATGCACAAATTGCAATATGTGTTTGACGCGGTCACCAGCATCCGCAAAGCCTTGAACGGCCGCGTGCCGCTGATTGGTTTTTCAGGCAGCCCTTGGACGCTGGCTTGTTACATGGTCGAAGGCGGCGGCTCGGACGACTACCGGCTGGTGAAAAGCCTGATGTACAGCCGCCCCGACCTGATGCACCGCATCTTGGCCATCAACGCCGACGCCGTGGCCCTCTATTTAAATACCCAAATTGAAGCTGGTGCCCAAGCGGTGATGGTGTTTGACAGCTGGGGCGGTGTGTTGGCCGATGGCGCCTTCCAAGAATTCAGCCTGGCCTATACCCGCCGCGTCTTGGCGCAGCTGAAACGCAGCCATGATGGTGTTGTCATTCCCCGACTGGTGTTCACCAAGGGCGGCGGCTTGTGGCTGCCCGAGATGAAAGACCTCGACTGCGAGGTGCTGGGCTTGGACTGGACCATGAACCTCGGTACTGCCAGACGCTTGGTCGGCGGCGAGGTCGGCGGCCCTGGCAAAGCCTTGCAAGGCAACATCGACCCGAATATTCTGTTTGCGCCGCCTGCGCAGATCGCCACCGAGGTCCATCGCGTGCTGGACAGCTTTGGCGCACCCCACACCGACGCCAATACCACCGGCCCGACACACATCTTCAACCTTGGTCACGGCATCAGCCAGTTCACACCGCCCGAGCATGTCAGCGCCTTGGTCGACGCGGTGCACAGCCACTCCCGGTTATTGCGCCAAAAATGATGTTTTGGGGCTCTTTTACGAACAAAGTTTAGTCCAGCGACTTGACTTATGCACAAAATTTGTGTTGCGCTGCATTAAGTGTCTGTTTGGATGTCCATCTTTTTTTCGCCCCTTGAAATCACCCTAAGTCATTGATTCATATACAGCTGTGCAATTGCCTGAAAATCGGGCATTCTGTTCAAAGCCTTGCCAGACAAGGGTTTGGACGGCCGAATGGCAAGATATCAACAAAGTTATCCACAGAATCTTGGGGTTAATTCAAAGCGCTTGCAAATCAAGCACTTAAACCCGATTTCATGTCCATCGCTTGACCATACGCATCCAAAATCGTTGCCATGTCCATCACCCTGTCCGTTTTGGTCCAAACCCCGGCACACAGCGGCATAGGTGGCCCCCTCACATATTTGAGTGAGGAAGCACTTGCGCTGGGAACCCTGGTTCGTGTCCCGCTGGGCCAAAGCGAGTTGCTTGGCATTGTGTGGACACCCCCGCCAGATACAAAAGACCCGGTCACGGCCGACAAACCCGTGCGTTTGCGCGCCATTGCCGGGATTTTGGAGGGTTTGGCACCCCTGCGGCCCAGTTGGCAAGCGCTGGTTCGCTTCACCGCCAGCTATTACCAACGCAGTGAAGGCGAAGTCGCTTTGGCCGCCCTGCCGCCCTCCTTGCGAGAACTCAGCCCGGTGCAATTGACCCGCCGCCTTCAGCGCAAAGCCGGCAGCACCAAAGGCAAAGCCAAGGGCACCGAGCCATCCCTCACGCCTTTGCCTGCACCTGAAGCCTTGGGCGCGCCCCCCCAGGGCCTGGCACTGACCACAGAACAAGAAGTCGTTTTGGGACAGATTGAACAGCAAAAAGGGCCTTTTTTGTTGTTTGGCAGCACCGGCAGCGGCAAGACCGAGGTGTATTTGCAAGCGGTTCAACGCTTGTTGCAAGCCGAGCCCACGGCGCAAGCCTTGGTGATGGTGCCTGAGATCAACCTCACCCCGCAATTAGAGCAACGCTTTCGCCAGCGTTTTGAGCCTTGGCTGGGGCCGGGTTGTGTGGTTGCGATGCACAGCGCCATGACACCTGCCCAGCGTCTGGCCAGCTGGCTTTGCGCGCACAGTGGGCAGGCGCGCATGGTGCTGGGCACCCGCATGGCGGTGCTGGCGTCCCTGCCCCATTTGCGGCTCATCGTGGTCGATGAAGAGCATGACCCCAGCTACAAGCAACAAGAGGGCGCGCGTTACTCGGCACGCGACTTGGCCATTTACCGCGGGCAACTCGAGGGCGCCAAGGTGCTGCTGGGGTCGGCCACACCATCGCTGGAGAGTTGGCACCACAGCCGACCCGCCAGCGAGGACAAGCCCGCCGGGCGCTATCTGCGGCTGCACATGCCCGCGCGGGTGGGGCAAAGTGCTTTGCCCTTGGTGCGCCGGGTAGACATGAACCGCCAGCCACGGCGAACGGTTTTTTCAGGGGTGCTGCTCGACGCCATGCGCGAGCGCATCCGCATGGGCCAACAAGTTTTGGTGCTGCTCAACCGCCGCGGTTACGCACCGGTCTTGCACTGCCCCTCGTGCCACTGGAAAAGCCAGTGCCCGCACTGCAGTGCATTTCAGGTATTTCATAAACTCGACCGCTCTTTGCGTTGCCACCATTGCAGTTTTGCGCAAGCCGTGCCACGCGCCTGCCCCGAATGCGGCGACACCGATGTGCGGGCCATGGGCCGCGGCACAGAGCAATTGGAAGAGATCTTGGCCACCCAGCTAGAAGGGGTGGTTCGGCCCGACGGTGGTGCGCCACGCATTGCCCGCATCGATGCCGATTCCACCCGTGCCAAAGGGGCCTTGGAGTCGCAACTGGCCCAAGTGCACGCGGGCGAGGTGGATGTGCTGGTGGGCACACAAATGATTGCCAAAGGGCACGACTTTCGCCGCGTGAGCCTGGTGGCTGCCATCGACACCGACGGGGCTTTGTTCTCCAGTGACTTTCGCGCGCCTGAGCGTTTGTTCAGCTTGCTTATGCAAGCCGCTGGCCGCGCCGGGCGGGACGCCCAATGGTCGCAGCAAGAGGGCCATGCCTGTGAAATGTGGATACAAACCCACTTCCCCCAACACCCTTTGTTTGATGCCTTGAAGCGCCACGACTATCCCGCTTTTGCACAAGAACAGCTGCAAGAGCGTGCCCAAGCCGGCATGCCACCATTCAGCTTTCAAGCATTGCTGCGGGCTGAAGCACGCACGCAAGATGCCGCCCAAGCCTTTTTGACCGCCATGGCCCAAATGGCCACCGGCTTACCAGGCGCCGATCAACTCACTTTGTACCCGCCGGTTCCATTGGGCATTCAACGGGTGGCCCAAGTCGAGCGCGCGCAACTGTTGGTCGAGGGGGCTTCGCGCACGGCCTTGCAAGCCTTTTTAACCGCCTGGCAGCCTGTGCTCAGAGCGGCTCGGCAACAGCACCGCCATGTGCTGCGCTGGGCCATAGATGTCGATCCTTTGGTGATTTAAAGCCTCACGGCTTGAGCAAAACCACTGCGCCTGAAAACGTCAAAAAAGCCAAGGCAGTGGTCACCAAGATGATTTGGGCGATGCGCCCATTGTTGGCCCCCAAGCGTTCGGCCAGCATCGACACATTGCTGGCACTGGGCAAGGCGGCCACCAAAACAACCACCATCAGGGCAAAAGGATCCAGGGCCACACCCATTTGAATGGCCGCGGTGCCCACCAGCAAAACGAGCAAGGGGTGCAACACCAATTTGACGCCAGCCACGGGCAAATAGTCGCGCATCAAGGTGGCAGCTTGCGGGCTCATGCGGGCCCGCGAATGTGAACGAGCCAGCACCGCACCAATCGTGAACAAAGCCACCGGAGACGCCGCGTCAGCCAACAGCCCCAAGGTTTTGTCCACCGCCTCTGGCAAACGCCATTCGTTGGCCGAAAACACCGCGCCCAAACACACTGCCCAGGGCATGGGATTGGCCAAAACCCCTTTGATCGCATTGGCCGCCGCATGCCGAAAACCGTGCTCACCCGCACTGTCCATGCGCGACAAAGCAATGCACAAAGACGAGGTGAATAACAAATCGGCAATGATGGACACGATGGCCGGGCCGGCAGAGCTCGGGCCCAGCAAGGCCACCAACAAAGGCACACCCAAAAACCCGGTGTTTGGGAAGGCCGCCACCAGGGCACCCAAGGATGCGTCGTTCCAACGAATCCGATCATTCAAACTGCAAGCCACCACAAAAGCAACCAAGATCACGCCACAGAACGCATAGGTGATGAACAAGGGCACATCCAACAATTGCGCAATGGGCGTATTGGCGCCAAATCGAAACAGCAAGCACGGCAGCGCGAAAAACAAGACAAAGCTGTTCAACCCAGGAATGGCCTCCATGCTCAGAAATTTGAGCTGCACTGCCAAAAAACCGGCCAACACCAAAGCGAAAAAAGGAAGGGTGACCCACAAAACTGTTGCCATGGGTGGCATTGTGCCCGGCTATGATCAAGCGCTTTGCCCCCGCGTGTCATCTGCATGTCAACTGGCCTGAACAACGCCCAACTCGAAGCTGTCCACATTTTGCAAGGCCCCTGCTTGGTTTTGGCTGGTGCAGGGTCTGGCAAAACCCGCGTCATCACCCATAAGTTGGCGCTGCTGATCCAGTCCGGTGTGGACCCCAGTGCGATTGCCGCCATCACCTTCACCAACAAAGCAGCGGCCGAAATGCGCGAGCGGACCAAAAAACTCATTGGCAAAGCCGCACAAAAAGTCACTGTTTGTACTTTTCACGCTTTGGGGGTGCGGATATTGAGGCAGGACGGGGCCGCCTTGGGACTCAAGCCCCAGTTCAGCATCTTGGACAGCGACGATGTCACCAGTTTGCTCAAAGACGCTGGGGGTACCACCGATGCCGCCACCGCACGCCAATGGCAGTGGGCCATCAGCTTGTGGAAGAACATGGGGCTGAATGCCGCCATGGCCGAAGCCCAAGCGCAAGATGACAACGAGCGCATCACTGCCCGCATCATGGCCCGCTACGAAGAGCGCCTGAGCGCTTATCAAAGCGTGGACTTTGACGATTTGATTGGCCTGCCGCTGAAATTGCTGCAAAACCACCCCGAAGTGCGGACCAAATGGCAAGACCAAATCAGCCATTGGCTGGTGGACGAATACCAAGACACCAATGCCACGCAGTATGAGTTGCTCAAATTGCTGGCCGGTGAGCGCCAGTGCCTGACCGCTGTGGGTGATGATGACCAGTCCATTTATGGCTGGCGCGGCGCCACACTGGACAACCTCAAGCGACTGCCCGATGACTTCCCCCGTTTGCGGGTGGTGAAGTTGGAACAAAACTACCGCTCCAGCCGCGCCATTTTGCGGGCTGCCAACAATGTGATTCGGCCCAACCCGAAACTCTTTCCCAAAACCTTGTTCAGTGAGTTGGGTGAAGGTGAACCTGTGCGGGTGGTCGACGCCGACAACGAGGAACACGAAGCCGAGCGCGTGGTGGCACGCATACAGTCCCTGCGCGCGGCCGATGGCGCCAGCAGCACCGGCTCACCGCATGAGTGGCGCGATTTTTGTGTGATGTACCGCGCAAATCACCAATCGCGCGTTTTGGAAAAAGCTTTTCGAAAGGCCAGCATTCCCTACAAAGTTTCAGGCGGTCAAAGTTTTTTTGACCGCGCCGAAATCCGGGACCTGTGCGCTTGGTTGCGCTTGTGGGTCAACAACGACGACGACCCGGCTTTTGTGCGCGCCATCACCACGCCCAAGCGCGGCGTGGGGCACCAAACCTTGCAGCAGCTGGGGCAATTTGCCAACCAATACAAGCTGAGCCTGTTTGAAGCTTTGTTCAGCCACAGCTTGGGCAGTGTGCTGAGCGCCAGGGCAGTGGCGTCGCTGCATGAGTTTGGCCGCAGCATCAATGACTTGCAATACCGGGCCCGCCACACCGAAGGCGCTGAAGACGCACAGCGCTTTTTGATGGACTGGCTCAAAGACATGGGCTACGAGCAACACCTGCATGACCAGGAAGACACCGACAAAATGGCCGCAGCCCGCTGGGGCCATGTGCTGGATTTTTGCGAATGGATGGCCCAGCGCTGTGGCGGTGTGATCGATGATGCGGCTGGCGTGAGTTTGGTGTCAGAGCGCAAAAACCTGCTCGAGGTGGCCCAAACCATTTCACTGCTATCCACACTGAGCGAGCGCGAGACCGATCAAAACGTGGTCACCCTGTCCACATTGCATGCCGCCAAAGGTTTGGAGTGGCCCCACGTCATGTTGGTGGGTGTCAACGAAGGCTTGTTACCCTTCAGGCAAGACACGCCTGTGGTAGAGGGTGTGTTGACCGAATCACAAGCAATTCATTTGCAGGAAGAGCGCCGCTTGATGTATGTGGGCATCACCCGCGCCCAGCACACATTGGCCGTGAGTTGGGCGCGCAAGCGCAAGAAGGGCCGCGACATGGTGGTGGGCATACCCAGCCGCTTTATCGCAGAAATGGGCTTGGACGACACGACCGTCAAAGAAGACCCGCGCGCCAAATTGCGTGCGCTGCGAGCCGAGTTTGCAGCCAAAGCATCTTTGCAAGCAGCGCAGAACAGTTAAAGCCATGCTGCCCAACAGCCCTGAGCAGCGCCGCATTGGCATCTCTTTGGTGAGCTTCACCACATTGATGTTTGCGTGTTTAGATGCGCTTGCCAAACACCTGGTGCAAGAACTGCCCGTGCTGCAAGTGGTGTGGTTGCGCTTTGCCACACATGTATTGATCATGGCAGCCTTGCTATGGCCACAACACGGTCGGCTGTTGGTGACCGTTCAGCGACCACGCCTGCACTTTTTGCGCGGCCTCATGATGTGCGCCATGACAGCGCTGAATTTTTGGTCATTGCAGTATTTGCAATTGGCCGAAACAGGCGCGATGCAGTTTTCTGTGCCCATCTTGATCGCGGTTTTCAGTGCAATTTGGCTGGGTGAAAAACTCGATCTGCGCCGATGGCTAGCGATCTTGGCCGGCTTTGCAGGTGTGCTCATCATCATGCGACCGGGCTCTCACGCATTTCATCCGGCCATTTTGCTCACCCTGATGAATGCCATTTTGTACGCCAGTTTTAATTTGTTGACGCGCCACATGGCCAAAACAGAATCTGCAGAGGCAACCCAATGGTTGGCCGCAGCGGTCGCTGCTGTGGTGCTCACCCCATTTGGAATTTGGCAGTGGCAAACCCCACAGCACTGGAGCACCTGGGGCTGGATCGCACTGACAGGCCTGCTCGGAGGCTTGGGCCACTATTGTGTGAGCTTGGCTCACCGCCGCGCATCTGCTGCGGTACTGGGCCCTTTTTTATATCAACAAATTATTTATATGTCGGCGCTGGGATGGTTGGTCTTTGGCAATGTGCCGGACTCGGCAGTTGTCTTGGGGGCTGTTGTGGTGGTGGGGAGTGGGTTGTATTTGTTGTGGCGGGAGGTGGTCAAACAGTCGGCTTAATCAGCTTGTCGTAAAAAGCTTGCCATTCGCCACTCACTTTGGTGCTGGAAAAGCCCTCAACAGCACGCTGAAAAGCCACTTGACCCAGCCGATCGCGTTTGTCTGGCGAATTTCCCAGATCTTTCATGGCCTGTGCAAAACCTGTCAGATCACCTTTGTCAATCAACACGCCGGTGCGCCCATCCACAACAGCATCAATCACGCCATCAATTTTGTACGCGATCGTGGGAATGGCGCAAGCCGCCGCTTCAATGATGGCAGATCCAAAGCCCTCGCGGTAACTGGGCAAAACGAAAACATCTGCGGCCGCCATGTAACGCTCGGGGCTGAAAGTTCGCCCAAACCAGCGGATCTTTGCCCCCAACCTTTGTCCATACTGCGACAACTTTTCTTGCAGTCCATCTTCATCTGGACCAACCATCCACAGCTCCCAATTCGGATGTGAGGCATTGACATTGGCAAAGGCTTCCACCAAATCAAACACCCCTTTGTCACGGACCAAACGCCCGACAAATACAAAAACTGGAATTTCGTTGTTTAGGCCCTGCTCGGTCCGCAGAGTCAATCGAGCATTCGGATCTGGGTGAAACCTCTCTACATCAACACCAGACACAGATCCCTCTCCAAGCACGGTGACCCCGCTAGTGCGCACGACCCCTTGTTGTTCAAGAAAGCGACATTGTGAGGTGCTGTCTGCAAAGACTGCGTTGGCCGCCAAGGCAATAAGTCGGTCGATACCTTTAAAAAGGAAACGACCTACACCCGTTTTATTGACCCAAATCTGCCCAGTAAATGTGTGGAAGCACCAAGGCACATGGGTCAATCTGCCGGCAAACATAGCCAACAATCCAGCCTTAGGTGTCATGCTGTGAACGACAACAGGTCGAAGAACCCACAAACATTTAAACAATTGGAAAAAAGCCCTCAAATCCTTCCAAGGTGAAATCTTTCGTGCAATGTCAATGTGCTGGATCCTGACTGCAGATTGAATATCTTTATCTAAGGGGTAAGCGGCAGTATTCACACAAAGTGTGACTTCGTAGGTTTTTGCCAACAGCAGCAAATGAGTGCGCAAAAAAGCGTTGACGGCGAAGGGCGTGGTGGCGACGAACACGATCGCAGGCTTGCCAAGACTGTGTGAAATTTTTGAGTTCGACTCAGCTACTGGCATTGATTTCTTGGTTTTTTGATTGCACTTTTTGTTTTTAACTTTCCAATGAGGATCTCCCATTCCTGACGCCTCTCAGGAGAAAGCATCAACTTCCTGTCGACCTTGGTGATAGCGCTAAGCCAAGGACATAATTGCTTCAAGCCATCTTGACATATCCGAATCAGTTCGATTAGCTTGCAAAGCAATGCGCTCACCCAATGACCTCTGGCAAGAAAGTGGTGGAATTGCATTTTCCCCATCGCGATACGTGTCCGTAATTGCTTCTTCCAAGGGGTATGCGTGCGCAAGCGATAGGCCAAGAGGGGCTCAGGGTGAGTGTGATAACAACTCGAGTCATGGGCCCTGAGCAAAAGTTCTTGATCTTCACAGCAATATGGCGCGGGATCCAAATAAGGATTGCGCTTAAACCAATCCGTTTTACCCATCCACGATGGGTGTGCCATATAAAACCCCAGCCAAGGACGGCGACAAATATCAGCATGGTGTCTGGCATAAGGCAAAGCCCCAACCAATCTACCTTGTTCGTCGATGGTCACGCACTGTGTCGCCAATAAGTCAATGTTTGGATTACCCTCCAAAAAAGCGACTTGGCGAGCAAAGCGATCTGGATGAGAAATATCGTCGTGGTCCATGCGGGCAAAGTATTTGCCCTTTGCCATGGCTGCAGCTTGGTTGAGGCGATATGAAAGTCCGCGGTTATAACCGTCGCAGATGACTTTAATTCGCGGATCATTGAAGATGGGCAGACGTTCAATGGCGCCGTCAGTAGAGCCATCGTCCAACAGCAAGAGTTCCCAATTGAGCCATGACTGCGCGAGAACAGACAGCACTGCAGACTCCAATAAGGTGCCACCATTCAGCACGGACATTGCCACCGTCACCATTGGGGTTTGATCGCCAAAATGATTTGCGTCATTGCTCATCACCTGGCTCCTCAGTCATGCACTTTCATAACCTGCGACCATTCTCAAAACTTCAAAAGAAGTAAGTTTGAGATCGTCATTTATTGGATTGCAGTCCAACGATCGGGAATCAAGCCAACAGGTGTTGTCCATTTGACATACCAACGAGCAGGCGCCATGACCAACTTATCTTTTCGATTGTTCAGCCAAGCTGCCCACCAACTGAAGGAGCTGTTGGCGATGATGTGGTGGCGACACAAACTCATGAGCTGCATGTCCAGGAAACTCGCATCACCCGTATTGCCATCAACAAAATGCACTGGATGGGCAAGCTTGAAGTTCTGCCGTGCCCAGTCAAGGTCATCAGAAAACACGAAGAATTCTGGCCTTTTCACTCGCGCCTCAATCGATTCGACGGCTCGTTGGTAGTAATCAAGTGAGCAAGTGCCGTGGTAAGCCAAGTTGGTC
>Ga0194077_1029_pt1 | contig 18470 bp, 15 predicted proteins | sample LauGreSuBDMM15SN_2_FD_133647 | JGI IMG/M metagenome (GOLD analysis project Ga0194077, IMG submission 133647) | reverse complement strand
GGCCGAGGCACCGCTGTACTGCGGCAAACCTCTGCGCACGGGTTTGAGAAAGATGTCCTCACCCAACTCCACCATGCCGGGCATGATGGCGCTGCCGCCGGTGAGCACAATGCCCGAGGACAACACCTCTTCATAACCGGACTCGCGGATGACTTGCAGCACCAGGGAAAAAATTTCTTCCACCCGGGGTTCGATCACGCCCGCCAAGGCCTGACGACTGAGCATGCGTGGGCCCCGGTCGCCCAAGCCGGGGACCTCCACCTGCATCTCTGGATTGGCCAGCAGTTGCTTGGCATAGCCGGACTCGACCTTGATGTCTTCAGCGTCTTTGGTCGGCGTGCGCAAGGCCATGGCGATGTCACTGGTGATCAAGTCGCCCGCGATGGGAATCACTGCGGTATGGCGGATCGCACCACCGGTGAAGATGGCCACATCGGTGGTGCCCGCGCCAATGTCCACCAGCGCCACACCCAACTCTTTTTCATCGGCGGTCAACACTGAATAGCTCGAGGCCAAGGGGTTGAGCATCAACTGCTCGACATCCAGGCCACAGCGGCGCACGCATTTGATGATGTTTTCGGCCGCGCTTTGGGCCCCGGTGACGATGTGCACCTTGGCCTCTAAGCGGATGCCGCTCATGCCAATCGGCTCTTTCACATCTTGGCCGTCGATGACGAACTCTTGCGGCTCAACCAGCAACAAACGCTGGTCGGTGGAGATGTTGATCGCTTTGGCGGTCTCCACCACCCGGGCCACATCAGGGGCAGTGACCTCGCGGTCCTTGACCGCCACCATGCCACTGGAGTTCATGCCACGGATATGGCTGCCGGTGATGCCGGTGTAGACCTTGGTGATTTTGCAGTCGGCCATGAATTCGGCCTCTTTCAAAGCCGCTTGGATGCTTTGCACCGTGGCGTCGATGTTGACCACCACGCCGCGCTTGAGGCCGTTGCTGGGCGCGACCCCCATGCCAGCGATTTTGAGTTCGCCCCCCGGCAAGACCTCGGCCACCACCGCCATCACTTTGCTGGTGCCAATGTCCAGGCCCACCACCAAGTCTTTGTATTCTTTTGCCATGTGAATTCCTTGTCTTACCTTTTGAGGCCCTGGTTTTCCAGCGTGCTCACCCCACGCAAGCGCAGTGCATATCCGTTGTCGTGGCGCAAATCGGCCGACTCCATGGCGCTGACCCGGCGCCCATATCGGCTGGCCACTTGGGTCAAGGTTTGGGTCAGGCGCTGCACCCGTTCTTGCACTTGCGGGGCTTGGCCGCGTCCCAACTCGACCACCGAGCCTCCCTCCAAATGGGCGCGCCAACTGCCCCGCGCGGTCAGCTCCAAGCTGCTGAGCTCAAAGCGCAACTGGCCAAACATGGGCGAGAGCAAACGGTACAAGCCCAGCACCTCGGCCGATTGGGCATCGGGCCCGATCAACCGGGGCATGCGCTCGACGTCGGCCTCGGCCACATTGGCCTCAAACAACTCGCCTTGTTGATTGACCATGCGTCCATCGCTCTCGTTGCCCCACACGGCAACGGGTTGGTGCTCTTCCAGGGTGACGCGCAAGCGGTTGGGGAACTCTCGGCGCACCACCGCGCGGCGCACCCAGGGCACCGCTTCAAAACTGGCGCGCGCATGGGCCAGGTCCATGGTGAAAAAGTTGCCCTTTAAGCGGGGTGCCACATTGGCGCGCAAGGTGACCTCGTTGCTGTGCGTCACATCGCCGTCCACGGTGATGCGCTGCAAGCTGAAGTTGGCGTGGCGCACCGCCCACCACAGGCCCGCGCCAATCAGCAAGGCGATGAAGGCCATCAGCAACACGTTGGCCATGGCGTTCATCCATTTGGCGTCCCATGGCACTTCGACGGGAACCACTCGGGGGGTGCGCAGGCGGCGTTGCATCACGGTCATGGCGCAACCCCGCTGCGGCTGTCCAAACTGGCGCTGGCGATCAAGCGCAAGCACAGGTCTTCGTAAGAGATACCTGCCGCACGCGCCGACATCGGCACCAAGGAGTGGCTGGTCATGCCCGGCGAGGTGTTCATCTCGAGCAAAAAGGCTTTGCGGTCACTGGCGCGGATCATCAAATCGGCGCGGCCCCAGCCCCGGCATCCCAGGCTGCGGTAGGCGGCCACGACCTGTTGCTGAATCGCCTGCTCCTCTGACGCGGGCAAACCGCTGGGGCAGTGGTATTGCACCGTGTCGGTGAAATATTTGTTTTGGTAATCGTAGTCACCTTGGGGCGCAGCAATGCGCACGATCGGCAAGGCCACCGCGCTCGCCCCTTCGCCCAGCACCGGGCAGGTGATTTCGTCGCCGTCGATGAAGGCCTCACACAATAATTCTGGGTCGTAGCGCGTGGCCAATGTGGCGGCGGCGGCCATCGCGCTGGCTTGGCTGACCTTGGTCACGCCAATCGACGAGCCTTCGCGCGGGGGCTTGACGATCAAAGGCAGGCCCAACTCAGCCGGGATGGCGTCAATCCGCGCCTGGCTTTGTTCGGCCGGGCTCAGGCACACCGATGCGGGCGTGTCCAGGCCGTGGCTGCGCCACAGTCGCTTGGTCATGACCTTGTCCATGGCGATGGCCGATGCCATCACGCCCGAGCCGGTGTAGGGAATGCCCAGCAACTCCAAGGCTCCCTGCACCGTGCCGTCTTCGCCATGGCGCCCATGCAAAGCAATGAAGACATGGGTGATGCCCAAACCACGCAAAGCCGACAGGTCTTGCGTAGACGGGTCAAAGGCCTGGGCTTGCACTCCCTTGGCCAAAAGCGCCTGCAACACGCCTTGGCCCGACATCAAAGAGATGTCGCGCTCGGCCGAGTCGCCGCCCATCAACACGGCCACGCGGGCGCTGGCGATGTCAAAGCCGCTCATGGCGTCACCCCCGGGCTCAATTGAATGATGTGTTGGGGCACCTGGCCAATGCTGCCCGCGCCCATGCACAGCACCACATCGCCGGGCTGGGCCTGGGCCAAGATGTGCTCGGGCACATCGGCAATGGCGTCCACATAGGCCAAGGTTTGGTCACCCGCCATGCGCAAGGCACGCGCCAGCGCACGGCCATCGGCGCCAGCGATGGGTGCTTCACCTGCGGCGTACACCTCGGACAAACACAGCACATCAACCCGGCGCAACACCTGCACAAAGTCTTCAAAACAATCGCGGGTGCGGGTGAAGCGGTGCGGCTGAAACGCCAGCACCAAGCGTCGCCCGGCAAATGCCCCGCGTGCCGCTGCCACCGTGGCGGCAATTTCCACCGGGTGGTGGCCATAGTCTTCGATCAAGGTGAAGTGGCCTGCACCCGTGCGGGTGGGTACTTCCCCATGGCGCTGGAAGCGCCGGCCCACGCCCTTGAACTGGGACAGGGCGGTTTGCACCGCGCTGTCGGGCACGCCCAACTCCACCGCCACGGCGATGGCGGCCAAGGCGTTGAGCACGTTGTGCTCACCGGCCAGGTTGAGGGTGATGTCCATCTCAGGCAAGCGGATGCCATTGCTGCGGGTCACACCAAAGTGCATGCGCCCGTTGTCGGCGCGCACACTGTGGCCGCGCACTTGTGCAGACTCGCCAAACCCGTAACTGGTGATGGGCCGCGACACCTGGGGCAAGATGCTGCGCACGGCCGCATCGTCGGTGCACAGCACTGCTGCGCCATAAAAAGGCATGCGGTGCAAAAACTCCACAAAGGCGTTTTTCAAACGTGAAAAGTCGTGCCCGTAGGTTTCCATGTGGTCGGCATCGATGTTGGTCACCACCGACATCACCGGCATCAGGTTCAAAAACGAGGCGTCGGACTCATCGGCCTCGACCACGATGTACTCGCCACTGCCCAAGCGCGCATGCGCGCCCGCGCTGTTCAAGCGGCCACCGATGACAAACGTGGGGTCCATGCCAGCCTCTGCCAGCACGCTGGCGACCAAGCTGGTGGTGGTGGTTTTGCCATGCGTGCCGGCAATGGCCACGCCCTTTTTCAAGCGCATCAACTCGGCCAGCATGACCGCACGCGGTACCACGGGAATGAGCTTGGCATGCGCGGCCACCACCTCGGGGTTGTCTGCATGCACCGCTGTGGAGGTGACCACTGCATCGGCACCCACAATGTGTGCCGCCGCATGCCCGACTTGGATGCCCATGCCCAAGGCGCGCAAACGCGCCAAGGTGGGGCCCTCGGCCAAGTCCGAGCCCGACACCCCATAACCCAGGTTGTGCAGCACCTCGGCAATGCCGCTCATGCCGGCCCCACCGATGCCCACGAAATGGATGTGGCGAATCGCTTGTTTCATGCCGCCACCCCGCTGCGCAGTTGTTCGCAAGCTTGCACCACCTGGGTGGCGGCATCGGGTTTGGCCAACTGGTGGGCGCGTTCGGCCATGGCTTGCAAATCAGCGCGGTTCAAACCACCCAACCACTGCGCCAAGCGTTCGGCGCTGAGGTCGGTTTGTGGCCACAACCAAGCCGCCTGCGCAGCGCTGAGAAAACGCGCGTTGTGGGTTTGGTGGTCGTCCACCGCATGGGGAAAGGGCACCAACAAAGACGCCACGCCCAAGGCGGCCAATTCGGTGACGGTGCTGGCACCGGCACGGCAGATCACCACATCGGCCTGGGCCATGGCTTGGGCAGTGTCGTCAATGAAGGGCGTGAGTTGGGCCTGCACGCCCGCCTGGGCATAGGCTTGGCGCAAGCTGTCGATGTGGCGCTCGCCGCTTTGGTGCAGCACCTGCGGCCGTTCTGCGACGGGCATGCGTGCCAAGGCGGCAGGCAAGGCTTCGTTCAGCGCTTGCGCCCCCAGGCTGCCGCCCAACACCAATACCTGCAAGGGACCGCTGCGCTGTGCAAACCGCAGCGCTGGTGTGGCTTGCTGGGCAAACGATGCGCGCAAGGGGTTTCCGATCCATTCGCCCCGGGGGATGGCGCCAGGGAAGGCACAAAACACGCGATCGGCCACCCGCGACAGCCACCGATTGGCCATGCCCGCGATCGAATTTTGCTCGTGCAGCACCAAGGGGCGGCCACACAGCACGCCCATCATGCCGCCGGGAAAGCTGATGTAACCACCCAGGCCCACCACCACATCGGGGCGCACGCGGCGCACCACTTGCAGGCTTTGCCAAAAGGCTTGCAGCAACTTCATGGGCAAGGTGATCCAACTCACCAATCCCTTGCCCCGCACCCCCGAAAATTGCACGGCCTCAAAAGCAAAGCCCTGTGGTGGCACCAAGCGGCTTTCCATGCTCGGGGCCGGCGCGCCCAGCCAATGCACACGCCAACCGCGTTCACGCAAACCTTGGGCCACGGCCAAGCCGGGGAAGATGTGGCCACCGGTCCCGCCGGCCATGACCAGTGCCACGCCCGCGCTCATACCCGGCCCCCGTGCATCAACTGTCGGTTTTCATGGTCCACCCGCAACACAATGGCCAGGGCCACCAAATTGAGCAAGATGGCCGAACCGCCGTAACTCATCAAGGGCAGGGTCAAGCCCTTGGTGGGCAAAGCGCCCAAGTTCACGCCCATGTTGATGAAGGCCTGAAAACCCACCCAAACCCCCACACCCTGGGCCACCAATCCTGAGAACACGCGGTCCATGGCGATGGCTTGGCGACCAATGTGCATGATGCGCCGGGTCAACCACAGGAACAAAGCGATCATGGTCACCACGCCCACAAAACCAAACTCTTCGCCAATCACGGCGAGCAAAAAGTCGGTGTGCGCTTCGGGCAACCAATGCAGTTTTTCCACACTGCCACCCAAACCCACGCCAAAAATCTCGCCACGCCCAATGGCGATCAGCGAATGCGACAACTGGTAACCCTTGCCCAAGGCGTACTTGGGATCCCAGGGGTTGAGGTAAGCAAAGATGCGCTCACGGCGCCATTCGCTCAAAGCGATCATCAGCACAAATGCAATGAGCAGCACCAAAGCGATCAAGAAAAACATCCGGGCGTTGACACCGCCCAAGAACAAAATGCCCATGGCAATCATGGCGATCACCATGAAGGCGCCCATGTCGGGCTCGGCCAACAGCAAAGAGCCCACCACCGCCACCGCCAGCCCCATGGGCGCGACGGCGCTGAAAAACTTTTCCTTCACCTCCATTTTGCGCACCATGTAATTGGCGGCGTACAAGAGCACACCCAGCTTGGCCAACTCGGAGGGCTGGAAGTTGATGAAGCCCATGGAAATCCAGCGCCGCGCCCCATTGACCTCTTTGCCAATGCCGGGAATGAGCACCACGATGAGCAACACCAGTGAGGCAATGAACAACCACGGTGCCCATTTGTCCCAGGTGTCCATGGGCACTTGGTAGGCCAGCGCAGCCGCCACCAAGGCCACGCCAATGGCGGCAATGTGGCGCAATAAAAAGTGGTTTTGGGCGTAGTTGCTAAAGCGCGGGTTGTCTGGCATGGCGATGGAGGCCGAATACACCATCACCAAACCCCACAGCAGCAAGGTCACCGCGACCCAAATCAACGGCTGGTCAAAACCCTTGACCCTGACCGGTGCGGCCCGGGTGCGGGTGAACTCCGTGCCGTGCACCCGCACGGGCAAGGCGTCTGGGCCTGCGTCGGGCGCGTTGCCGCGCCACCGGCCCCAGGCGTCACCCAGTTTGTGCGCCAACGCGCTCATGCCGCGCCCTCCCACACCACGCCTGCGTCCTCGGCCAAGGCCTGCACCGCTTGGGCAAAGGCTTCACCGCGCTGCACATAGTGCTCAAACATGTCAAAGCTGGCGCATGCGGGTGACAGCAGCACCGCGTCGCCCGCTTGGGCTTGCTCGGCCGCACGCTGCACCGCGTCAAGCATGGATGCGGCATCGATCAAGGGCACGCCAGCGCCTTGCAGGGCTTGGCGCAACATGGGCGCGTCGCGACCGATGAGCACCACGGCCCGGGTGTGGCGCGCTACCACCGCCGCCAATGGTGAAAAGTCTTGGCCTTTGCCTTCGCCACCGGCGATCAGCACCAAGCGCCGGTCTTGGCCCAAGCCTTGCAAGGCAGCCACGGTGGCGCCCACATTGGTGCCTTTGCTGTCGTTGATGTATTCCACGTCGAGCACCACAGCCACGGTGCTGGCGCGGTGGGGCTCGCCCCGGTATTCGCGCAACGCGTAAAGCATGGGCCCCAAAGCGGCCTGGGTGTGGCTGGCCAAAGCCAGCGCCGCCAAGGCATTGAGCGCATTGTGTTGGCCTTGGATGCGCAAGGCCTCGGCCGGCATCAGCCGCTGCATGAACGGCGCATCGTCGTCATAACCTTCGTGCGCAGGCGCACCGGCGCGGGCCTTTTTGCGTCCACCCTCGCGCTCGATCAAACGCACCAACCAATGCATGCCATTGACGTTTTCCAGGCCCCAGTCTGCGGCCAGCCGGGGCGCATCGCTGCCAAAAGTGGCGACTTCGCGCTCAATGGTTTTTTTCTTTTTAACCACCTCGCTGGCCGGTTGCAAAGCCATCACCCGCGCATCGCTGCGGTTGAGCACCAGCAAACCCGTGCTGCCCACAATGCGCGCTTTGGCCGCGCAGTAGCTAGCCATGTCGCCGTGCCAATCCAGGTGGTCTTCGCTCAGGTTGAGCACGGTCGAGGCCGTGGGCTCAAAACCCTCCACCCCATCAAGTTGAAAGCTGGACAGCTCCAGCACCCACACCGCGGGCAAGCCTGGCCCAGCGGCGCGTTCGCGCCAGGTATCGAGCATATTGGGGCCGATGTTGCCGGCCATGGCCACGTCTTTGCCTGCGGCTTTGAGCAAGCGGGTGGTCAAGGCCGTGACCGTGGTTTTGCCATTGGTACCGGTGATGGCCAGCACCTGCGGGGCGTAGCCGGTTTGGTCTTGGGCCTCGCGCAAAGCGTGGACAAACAGGCTCAACTCGGTGCCCACCCACAGGCCCGCTTCGATGGCCACGCGCCATACCGACGCCACCTCAGTGGGCGACAAGCCCGGGCTTTTGAACACAGCGCGGATGCCTTGGGTGGTCAACACGGCGGGGTTAAATTCACCCGCGATGAACTGAGCTTGCGGTACATGTGCGCGCAAATCGGCCAAGCCCGGGGGTTCGCTGCGCGTGTCCATCACCCACACCCGCGCCCCAAGCTGGCTGCACCAGCGCGCCATGGCCAAGCCCGACTGGCCCAGACCCAGCACCAGCACGGCTTGGTCTTGCAAGGAGGAGGGGTGCTCGGTGTTCATCGCAGTTTCAAGGTGGACAAGCCGATCAGGCACAACAGCATGGTGATGATCCAAAAGCGCACCACCACTTGGGTTTCTTTCCAGCCGGATTTTTCAAAATGGTGGTGCAGTGGGGCCATCTTCAGGATGCGTCGACCCTCTCCGTATTTGCGCTTGGAGTATTTGAAGTAACTGACCTGGGCCATGACCGACAGGGCTTCGACCACAAAAATACCGCCCATGATGGCCAGCACGATTTCTTGGCGCACGATGACCGCGATGGTGCCCAAGGCCGCGCCCAAAGCCAGTGCGCCCACATCGCCCATGAAGACCTGCGCGGGGTGGGTGTTGAACCATAAAAACGCCAGGCCCGCGCCGGCCATGGCAGCACAAAAAATCATCAACTCGCCGGACCCAGGGATGTAGGGAAAGAGCAGGTATTTCGAATACACCGAACTGCCCGTGACATAGGCAAACACCCCCAAGGCCGAGCCGACCATCACCACGGGCATGATGGCCAGGCCGTCCAGGCCGTCGGTGAGGTTGACCGCATTGCTCGAACCCACAATCACCAAGTAAGTCAACAGCACAAAACCAAACACGCCCAAGGGGTAGCTGACTTCTTTGAAAAAGGGCAACAACAAATCGGCCTTGGGCGGCAGATCCACATCAAAGCCCGAGCGCACCCACTGGTAGAACAACTCCAACACCCGCAGATTGCTGACCTCGGAGATGCTGAACACCAGGTACAGCGCTGCCAGCAAACCAATCAAAGATTGCCACAGGTATTTCTCGCGCGAGGGCATGCCCTCGGGGTCTTTGCGCACCACCTTGCGCCAATCGTCCGCCCAACCAATCGCGCCAAAGCCCAGGGTGACCAACAACACGATCCACACAAAACGGTTGGACAGGTCAAACCACAGCAAGGTGGAGACGGAGATGCAAATCAGGATCAGCACCCCGCCCATGGTGGGGGTGCCCGACTTGCTCAGGTGAGCCTCCACACCGTAGCCACGGATGGGTTGGCCAATTTTGAGTTCGGCGAGTTTGCGAATCACCCAAGGACCCGCGATCAAGCCCATCAGCAACGCGGTGAGTGCTGCCATGACGGCGCGGAATGTGATGTACTGGAACACCCGGAAAAAGCCAAATTCGGGTGACAAAGTTTGCAGCCACTGGGCCAAACTCAAGAGCATGTGGCCTCCTGGGCTGGGCTGTGCTCAAGCATGGCCTGGACCACTCGCTCCATGCGCATGAAGCGCGATCCTTTGACCAGTACGCTGCCACCCTGCGCGGCCAGCGCCAGCACCGCTGCTTGCAGCGCGGCCATGTCGTCAAAGTGGGTGGCTGCGGCATGCGCGCTGGCGCTGGCTTGGGCCAAATCGCCCAGGGTGAACAAGCGTTCAATGCCCCGGGCTTGTGCATGCTGGCCCACCTCGGTATGAAACGCCGCGCCATTCACACCCACCTCGCCCATGTCACCCAGCACCAACAAACGTGGCGCGGGCAAGTCGGCCAGCACATCGATGGCCGCCAACACCGAGTCGGGGTTGGCGTTGTAGCTGTCGTCGATCAGGGTGCAGGCGTGTCCCTGCCATTGCAAGGCATGGGTGTGCGACCGCCCAGCCACCGGTCTGAACGCACGCAAACCTTGGGCCACGGCGGCCATGGGAGCCCCAGCGGCCAAGGTGCTGGCAGCCGCGGCCATGGCATTGCGCAGGTTGTGGCGCCCGGCGATGTGCAACTCAGTGCTCAACAGGCCCTGTGGCGTGTGCAATTGGATTTGCCAATGATCGGCCTGCCAGCGGCTGTGCTGTGGCCACACATCGGCGCTGTCATCCCAACCAAAGCACCAACTGCGGCGTGCACCGGCCAAGCGCCGCCACACGGGGGTGTGCGGGTCATCGGCTGGAAACACCGCCACGCCTTCCGGACCCAGGGCTGACAACACGCCGCCGTTTTCATCGGCCACCGCGGCCACGCTGTGCATGAACTCTTGGTGCTCGCGCTGGGCGTTGTTGACCAGGGCCACCGTGGGCTGGGCGATGGCGGCCAATTGGGCGATCTCACCCGGGTGGTTCATGCCCATCTCGACCACCGCACAGCGGTGCGAGGGGCGCAGGCGCAGCAAGGTCAGGGGCAGGCCAATGTCGTTGTTGAAGTTGCCTTGGGTGGCCAGGGCCTGGTCTGGCCCCGGGTGCCAAGCGCACAAGATGCTGGCGATCATTTGTGTCACCGTGGTCTTGCCATTGCTGCCGGTCACCGCCAGCAGGGGCAGCGCAAACTGTTGGCGCCAGCCCGCAGCCAACTCGCCCAAAGCGCGCAAGCTGTGGGGCACTTCCAAGCCCACCAGGCCTGCGGCGGCCAAGCCTTGCTCGGCCACGGCGGCACGGGCACCGGCAGCCTGGGCCTGGGGCAAAAAGTCATGGGCGTCAAAACGCTCACCGCGCAAAGCCACAAACAAGTCGCCGGGCTGCAAGCTGCGGGTATCGGTGTGAACCCGCGCGCACAGTGCATCGGGCGCACCCACCAGGCGCGCACCAGTTATCCATTTCTGGGCCTGGGCCAAGCTCAGTTGCATGGCGCTCATGCCCACACCCCCGCGTCCAAACAAGCCTGGGCCTGCTGCGCATCGGAGAACGGCAGGCGCTGGCCATTGATTTCTTGGCTGGTTTCATGACCTTTGCCCGCGATCAACACCACATCGCGGGCATCGGCCTGGTTCAAGACGTCGGTGATGGCTTGGCGGCGATCGGCTTGCACTTGCACGCTGTCGGGCTGGTGCAGGCCTGTGCGCATCTGGGCCAAGATGGCCAAGGGGTCTTCGCTGCGCGGGTTGTCGCTGGTGAGCACCACGCACTGGGCCTGCATCTCAGCCACCCGCGCCATGAGCGGGCGTTTGCCCACATCGCGCTCACCGCCACAGCCCACCACACACCACAGTTTGCCTTGGCGTTGCTGAACCACGTCGTGCAAGGCTTGCAAGGCTTTTTCCAGGGCGTCGGGGGTGTGGGCATAGTCCACCACCACCAAAGGCTGGCCCATGCCACCCAAGCAGTTCATGCGCCCCGGCACACTGGGCAGGTGAGCACAGGCTTGCACCGCATCAGCCAGGCTGTGGCCCAAGGCGCGCAAGGCAGCGATCACTGCCAGCACATTGCTGACGTTGAAGGCGCCCACCATGCGGGTTTGCAAAGTCAGCGCCTGTTCACCTTCGCACACCTCGAAGGCCAAACCCGCGCCAGCTTGGCTCGAAGCGTGCCAGCGGATGTGGCGCGCTTGCAAGCGCGCAGGCCCCTGGCATGAAAAGGTCCACACCTGGGCTGGGCGCTGTCGCGCCAGCAAGGTCTGGGCCAAACTGCGGCCTTGGGCGTCATCGAGGTTGACCACTGCAGCGGGCAAATCGGGCCAATCAAACAAGGCCGCCTTGGCCTGCCAATAGTCGTCCATGCTGGCGTGGTAGTCCAGGTGGTCTTGGCTGAAGTTGGTGAACACCGCCAAGCGCAAGGCGGTGCCATCCAAGCGGTGCTCCCGCAGACCAATCGATGAGGCTTCAACCGCGCAAGCCGACAAACCTTGGTCGACAAACTCGCGCAAGCCCGCCTGCAGCACCACGGCATCGGGGGTGGTCAAGCCACCGCCTTGCGACCACTTCGCGGCGTGTGCCACGTTGCCCATGCCCAAGGTGCCCACGACGGCACAACCACGCCCCAAGGCCTGCAAGGCGTGGGCCAACCACCAAGCCGTGGAGGTTTTGCCATTCGTGCCGGTGATGGCCAACACGTCCAAAGCTTTGCTGGGGTGACCGTGGTAGGCCGCAGCAATGGCACCGCTGTCGCGGCGCAAACCCGCATAAGTGCCCACACTTTCATCAGCCTGTGGCAAAGCATTCATAGGGTCAGCGCTGGCCATGCCATCCCAAGACCCGCCGTCACGCTCGACCAAACAAGCGCGCGCCCCCCGCGCCATGACCTCTGCCACATGGGAGCGGCCATCGCTGCGGCCACCCGGCCAAGCCAGAAAGCCATCACCCGCACGCACGTGCCGACTGTCGCTGTGCAGTTGGGCACAGCCACGCAGGCGCAACCATTGCGCGGCTTGTTGGGGGTTGTGCAAAGCCGGCATCAAAAAGACTCCGGCTCGGCTTTGGCCATGACCTGGGGGCGCACCGCCACATCGGGTTGGATGCCCATCATGCGCAGGGTTTGTTGCACGGTTTGGCTGAACACCGGCGCGGCCACTTCGCCCCCGTAATAGGCCCCGTTGGTGGGCTCATCGATCATCACGGCCACCACAATGCGCGGATTTTCAATGGGGGCCAGACCGACAAAAAAGCCACGGTATTTTTTGCTGGCGTAGCCCTTGCCCTCTTGCTTGTGCGCGGTGCCGGTTTTGCCACCCACCGAGTAGCCCATGGTTTGGGCTTTGGGTGCGGTGCCGCCCGGGCCCGCAGCCATGTTCAGCATGTGGCGCACGGCCACCGCGTGGCGCGCCTCCATGACACGCACCCCTTGTACCGGATCGGTGCGCTTGAGCAAGCTCACCGGCATGCGCTCGCCATCGCGGGCAAACACCGTGTAAGCCTGGGCCAGTTGAAACAAGCTGGACGACAAACCGTAGCCGTAGCTCATGGTGGCTTGCTCAATCGGGCGCCAGGTTTTGTAAGCGCGCAAGCGGCCCGACACAACGCCGGGGAAGGGCAGATCGGGCTTGATGCCAAAGCCAAGCTGGGAGTACATCTCCCACATCTCACGCGGGGGCATTTGCATGGCAATTTTCACCGTGCCCACGTTGCTTGATTTTTGAATCACTTCATTGACGCTGAGCATGCCGTGGGGGTGGGCGTCGGAGATGGTGGCGCCCGCCATGGTGATGCGACCTGGCGCAGTTTGGATCATGGTCTCGGGCTTGACCAAGCCTTTCTCCAAGGCCAGACTGATGGCAAATGGCTTCATGGTGGAGCCGGGCTCAAAGGTATCTGTCAGCGCGCGGTTGCGCAGTTGTGCCCCGCTGAGATTGACCCGCCGCTCGGGTGAGTAGCTGGGGTAATTGGCCAAAGCCAGCACCTCGCCCGATTGCGCGTCCAACACCACCACGCTGCCCGCTTGCGCCTTGTGCTGCAACACCGCTTCGCGCAGCTTTTGGTAGGCGAAAAATTGCACTTTGCTGTCAATGCTCAGCTGCAAATCGCGGCCGTCCAGAGGCGGCACTTCCTCGCCAATGTGCTCCACCACCTGTCCGAGCCGGTTTTTGATCACCCGGCGCGAACCCGACTTGCCGCCGAGTTGTTTTTCAAACGCCAGCTCCACGCCCTCTTGGCCGTTGTTTTCCACATTGGTAAAGCCCACCACATGGGCCAAGGCCTCGCCCTCTGGGTATTTGCGCTTGTATTCCATGCGCGCATACACCCCTTTGATTTTGAGGGCGTTTATTTCGCGCCACACCGCCTCGTCCACTTGTCGGCGCAGCCAGACAAAGTTTTTATCCTCGTCTTCCAACTTGTGCTCAAGCTCTTGGGCGGTCATGTTGAGCAAGCGGGCCAAGCTCTTGAGTTTGGCCGGTGTGCGGTCCATGTCTTCGGGGTTGGCCCATACGCTGGGGGTGGGCACGCTGGAGGCCAAGATCAATCCGTTGCGATCCAAAATGCGGCCGCGGTTGGCCGGCAACTCGAGCACCCGGATGAAGCGCAAGGCGCCTTGCTTTTTGAAAAATGCGTTGTCAACGACTTGCACGTAGGCAGCGCGCCCCACCAAGCCCAAAAAGCCCACGGCGATGCAGGCCACGATGAATTGGCTGCGCCACACCGGGGTTTTGCTTGCGAGCAAGGGGCTGGAGGTGTATTGAACGCTGCGCGTGCTCATGGCTGAGTGCCTTGCTTGTCGTTTGCAGGCGCATTGGCGCTGGCCGATGTGTCGCCCATGCGGGCATACTGGGTGATGGCCGGCGTGACCGTGCGCATTTGCAGTTGTTCACGGGCGAGTTTTTCCACGCGCAAGGGTGTGCCCAGGGATCGGCGCTCCAAATCCAGGCGATCGTTTTCGGTTTGCAACTCTTGGGCCCGGTCCTTGGCGCGGTCGAGCTCGGTGGTCAAACGGCGCGATTCGTACTGCACGCGCACCAGGTACAAAGCGCTGGCCAGCACCGCGAGCAACAACATCAGGTTGACCCGGGTCATGGTGCGGCCACCGCAGTGCGTTCGGCCACACGCATGATGGCGCTGCGCGAGCGCGGATTGGCGGACACCTCGGCAGCACTCGGGCGCACCCTCCCCAAAGCCTTCAAGCACAAGGCGGGCGCCGGGGCAAAGGGCAAACGGCGGTCGAACACCTCACGGCTGTGGCGCGCGATGAACTGCTTGACGATGCGGTCTTCCAGTGAGTGGAAACTGATCACGACCAAACGTCCCCCGGGTTGCAATGCATGGATGCTGGCCTCTAGCGCTTGTTGCAGTTCTTCAAGCTCGGCATTGATGTGAATCCGAAAAGCTTGAAATGTGCGCGTTGCAGGGTCCTGGCCCGGCTCGCGGGTTTTGACCGCGCCAGCCACGAGTTGGGCCAACTCAGCGGTGCTTGCAGGCGCGCCCCGCTCCTCTCGGCGAGCCACAATCGCCTTTGCAATCTGAACAGCAAACCGTTCTTCGCCATGGTCACGAATCACCTCCGCGATTTCTTCTGATGAAGCCGTGACCAACCACTCGTGCACACTGCGCCCGCGGGTCGGGTCCATGCGCATGTCGAGGGGTCCATCGTGGCGAAAGGAAAATCCGCGCTCGGCTTGGTCGATTTGGGGCGAACTCACCCCGATGTCGAGCAACACCCCGCTCAAACTGGCGGCGGGCCAATCGCGCAAGCTGGAAAACGGCACATGCCGAATGGAGAACCGCAGGTCTTGCAACAAGTCCTGCGCCGACTGCACCGCTTGCGGGTCTTGGTCGAATGCACACAAGCGAGCGTTGGGCCCCAAGCGCGCCAAAATCGCCCGCGAATGCCCGCCCCGACCAAAGGTGGCGTCGATGTAGGACCCTTGCGGGTCGTGCACCAGGGCATCGACCGCTTCTTGCAACAAAACCGTGGTGTGGGTACATGTCAAGGACACCGTGGGCATTCAGAAAGAAAAGTCCTTGAACACATCGGGCATTTCACCTTGCAAGGCTTGCGCTTGCTGGGTTTCATAGGTGGCTTTGTCCCACAGTTCAAAGTGGTTTCCCATGCCCAGCAACAAGGTGTCGCGCTGAATGCCTGCGGCCTCGCGCAACTCGGGCGAGACCAGCACGCGACCGGTGCCGTCCATCTCCACATCCATCGCGTTTCCCAGGAAGTGGCGCTTCCACCATTGCGCGCTCATGGGCAAGGCCGCCAAACGTTCGCGAAAGCGCTCCCACTCGGGGCGCGGGAACATCATCAGGCAGCCATGGGGGTGGCGCGTCAAGGTGAGTTGACCTTGCGCCATGGCGGCCAACACCTCGCGGTGGCGCGTGGGCACCGACAAGCGGCCTTTGGCATCCAGACTCAGCGATGAAGCACCTTGAAACACAGCAAGACATCCTTGAAAACAGGCAAAAATGGGAATGCAAATGCATTTTTCACCACTTTATTGCACTTATTTGCACTGTAGCAGGATTCAGCCGAATCTCCAACACATTTGTCTTTTTTTCAATGAAATCAATGACTTAGAGCGTATTTTGCAGCGATCTTGAAAGCAAAAAAGTTGTTATAAATTAAGAACTTAGCGATAACTCCAAATGTTAATTATGAGGATTTTTTGGCGCAAAAAAACAGGCCCTAAGGCCTGTGGTGGTGTAAGCGCCGCAGAGGCCGCAGTCGCCGGGCTCAATCCCCAAACATTTTTTGCTTGAGTTCGCGCCGCTGCTGGGCCTCCAAAGACAAAGTCGCGGTGGGGCGCGCCAACAAGCGGCCCACGCCAATGGACTCACCAGTTTCGTCGCAATAGCCGTAATCTTCGCTGTCGATGCGGCCGATGGACTGCTCGATTTTCTTCAGCAATTTGCGCTCACGGTCGCGGGTGCGCAGCTCCAGCGCATGCTCTTCTTCGATGGTGGCGCGATCGGCCGGATCCGGCACCACGGTGGTGTCTTCGCGCAAATGTTCGGTGGTTTCACCGGCGTTGTTGAGGATGTCTTGCTTGAGCTGAACCAACTTGCGGCGAAAGTAGGCCAACTGAACGCTGTTCATGTACTCATCATCGGGCATGGCCATGAGGTCGGCATCGGTCAAACTTTCCAGCGGCTTGGTCTTCCAGTGGTTGGCCAATTGGGGGTCTTTGTGTGTGTTCACGGGCGCGGCAGGGATGTGGGTGGGGGTGATGATGGGCGAATAACTGGACTTGGCCGCTTTTGAGGGCACCACCGCTGCGGGGGGAGGTGGCACCATGGATGCGGCTTTGGCTGCGCGTGGCGACTGCTTGCCCACGACTGGCAAGGCTTTGACGGGTGCTGGCGCAGGGGCGGGGCGGGCCGGGGCCGCTTTGCTGGCTGGCGCAGGTGCCTTGCCTGGGGCCGCTTTGGCAACAGGGGCTTTGGCTGTGTGGGAGGGGCTGTTTTTCACTATGGTGGGGGCGGCCTTGGACGCGGGTTTGGCCGCCACTTTGGGCGCTGGCTTGGCCTGGGCAGGCACCGGCTTGCCCTTGGCTTTGGAGGGGGTGGTTTTGGCCGCTGGGGCGGATTTTTTGGCGAGGGGCTTGCTCGCGGTTTGGATGCCCGCCTTTTGCGGGGCGGGGGTTTTCAGCGCCGAGGTGGGCTTGGCGGTGGCAGGTTTTGCCGCTGTGGTTTTCTTGGCCGGTGTCGGGCTGGGCTTTTTAGCGGCTGGCTTGGCTGCAGTTTTGGTGGCGGTCTTGACCGCTGGCTTGGCGTTCACGGCGGTGCGGGGTGGCGCCTTTGGGGCCACCGGCTTGACCGGCTTGGCAGAGGTCGCAGCTTTGCCGGCCTTTGGGGCCACGGGCTTGGCTTTGGTCACAGCAGCACCTTTTTTGGTTTTGGCAGTGGACATGCAGGGTCTCCTAAGGTTTTAGCCCCCGCCGATGGGCGGCTGTACTACGAGCTGGGTGGGCGTGGGGCCCCGATCTGGGCCACTTGTTCACCCCGGGTTGCCCCCGAAGCTTCGCCTTTTGCCCAGCGTTGGGCGCGGGCGATTGTAGCGACAGGCAGGAACGTGCATCAGACCAGGCATTTGTCCAGGCCTTGGAAAAAAATATCCTTGGGCAAATCCAAGCCAATGAAGACCATTTTGCTGTTGCGCACCTCGTCGGCCGCCCAGGCTGGCCCCAAGTCGCTGCCCATCAATTGGTGCACACCTTGGAAGATGACTTTGCGCTCGGTGCCCTTCATGAACAACACGCCCTTGTAGCGCAGCATGCGGGGGCCATAGATGTTGACGATGGCGCCCAAAAAGTCCTCCAGTTTGGCCGGGTCAAAGGCGCGGTTGGACTTGAAGACAAAGCTCTTCACATCATCGTCATGGTGGTGATGATGCCCACCTTCGTTGTCATGGCCGTGCTGGTGCGAGGGGTGGTCGCAGTGCTCGCCATGGGCGTGGTCATGGTGGGCGTGGCTGTTGTCTTGCAAAAACTCCGGATCGATGTCGAGCTTGGCGTTGAGGTTAAAGCCGTGCAAGTCAAACACCTCTTTGATCGACACCTCGCCAAAGTGAACGGCTTTTTGTGGTGCACGCGGGTTCATGTGCTTCAAGCGGTGTTGCAAAGCGTCCAAGGCATCGGCATCCACCAAATCGCTTTTGCTGATGAAAATTTGATCGGCAAAGCCCACTTGACGGCGTGCCTCTTGCCGGTCATTGAGTTGCAGTGGGGCGTGCTTGGCGTCTACCAAGGTGAGGATGGAGTCCAGCAAATAAGACTCGGCCACTTCATCGTCCATGAAGAAGGTTTGGGCCACCGGGCCGGGGTCGGCCAGGCCGGTGGTCTCAATCACCAAGCGCTCAAAGTCGAGTTCGCCCTTGCGCCGGCGCTCAGCCAGGTCACGCAAGGTGGTGCGCAGGTCTTCACGGATGGTGCAACACACACAGCCGTTGCTCATTTGAATGATCTGCTCTTGGGTGTCGGCCACCAAGATCTCGTTGTCGATGTTTTCTTCGCCAAACTCGTTTTCAATCACGGCGATTTTCATGCCATGGGCCTCGGACAACACCCGCTTGAGCAGGGTGGTTTTGCCAGAGCCCAAAAAACCGGTCAGGACAGTGGTGGGGATCAACATGGCTTGCTTTCTGGGGATGAATGCACAAAGGGGGGCAGTGTAGCGATCATTTAAGACCGCCCTAAACCGCAGCTGACCAACCAAC
>Ga0194077_1204_pt1 | contig 19204 bp, 19 predicted proteins | sample LauGreSuBDMM15SN_2_FD_133647 | JGI IMG/M metagenome (GOLD analysis project Ga0194077, IMG submission 133647) | reverse complement strand
GAGCTCACCGTGTCCCAGGCGCGTGACAAGCAGGTCAAGAGCGCACCCAAGCGTTATTTGATTTTTCGCGACATCATGGCCATGCAAGAGTTTGAATTGCAATTGCTGGCCCGTTTGGTCAATGGCTTTCCGGCCAGCAACATCAATGTGGTGCTGTTGGTCAATTCCAGCGCATCGCATACCAGCAAATTGCAAACCTTCGGTAAAAACCTGTTGTCCTGGGAGGTCGAAGGCGAGCCCGGCCAGGTCAAAGCCGAAGCGCCCGAGCCCCGTGGTTGGGCCAAGTCTGCCGAGCGCGAGCCTTGGCTGGCACCCGCAGAGCCCAGTGCCACGCCCATCACCAAACCCGCATCCCCCGCCAAAGCGGCGGCACCCCCTGCAACCTCACGCAAAGACGAGGGCCCTTTGGCCCCCGATGTGGGAAACCTCTCGCCCAAAGAGATCGCCGCTGAGGACGGTGCGACCGATCCCTGGGTGCCCGCCAAAGCCCCCCCACCGCGCAAAGGTCTGGTGTGGGCCTTGGCGGTGGTGCTGATCTCGTTGGTGGCGTTTGGCTTCATGTACAGCGACTTGTTGATGCAAGAGTTTGCTGCGTTGAACAACTACATCAACCGCACGCCCGCACCTGCCGCTGCACCCGCAGCACCTGCGGTCAGCGTGGGCATGGCCACCTCGGTGCCCGCGCCGCCCATCAACCCGACCGAATCCTTGGGTGACAAAGAAGAGATCATCGACACCAAGCAAGCCGCCCCGACGGAGGCGGCCCCTCTCGTGGCACCTCTGCCTGCGCCACCAGCACCAGCACCAGCACCAGCACCAGAGAAAGTGGCTGCCGAGACAAAAGCGGAGGCGCTCAAAACCGCTGCCGAAGTGGCCAAACCAAAACCTGAGGCGGCCAAGTCCAGCGTCAGCGACAAGGCCGCTGCCGCCACCCAGGGCAGCTCCCAAGATGGCGCGAATTGGGCGCGCCAACTGCCCGAAAAGAGTTTTGTGCTGCAACACGCAGCTTTTGACGCTTTGGACGATGCATTGGCCGCGCAAAACAAATCCCCCGCTTTGGCCAATGCCCTGTTGTTGATGGCCAGCAAGAAAAACGGTGCCAAATACTTCATCATCGTCACCGGCCCCTATGAAAACCGAGTGGCTGCCGAGGGCGCCATGAAAGCCGAGCCCGCATTTGCCAAGTCATGGATGCGTTCTGCACAATCTGTCAAGCAGCAATATGCTGCCCTTTGACACCCCACACAGGAGCCGTCCATGAGTGAAGAAATTTTTGGCGATAAATCTCCGCACCAAGTCAGTGTGTCAGAAGGGTCGGGCAATGCCGGTAGCTCTCGGGGTCGATCGGGCAAATTCAAAGCCGATACGTCGCGGCGCATCAACGTTGACAAGGCCGAAGGCGAGATGGTGTCGCGCCAGATCAACACCGATGACGAAACCCAAGTGCCTGGTGGCCTGGGTCACAACGACCCTGGTCTATTGGTGCCGCACCCTGATAACGGTCAGCCTCAGGGCGCGCATCTCACGACCGGCGCAGACCAAAATGGGCCCGTGCTGGAGCGCGAGGCCCTGTCCGACCGTTTTCAAGCCGTCAGCGAAGGCACTTCAGAAGAAAACCGCCAAGCCTTGCCCGGCCATGAAGACCAGGCCGCGCAACGCATCCGCATCCAAGCGCAAGCCACTGCAGACAATGTGCAGGCATTGCCTGAATCTTCCGCCGCTGCGCCGAATTTGGCGCTTTTGCCCGCGCAAGACAATGCGCAAAACCGGGTGACATTGCCCGCCAAAGACGCCCGCGATGCCAGCAAGGGCCCCATCATCCAGGCCGATGCGTCGCGCCCCGCGCCGACCTTACCCAACGCCGCTACTGGCTCAGCGTCCGGTCCATCTGCTGAACACTCCAACTATCCGCACTCAGCGCCGATGGCCAAACCCGAGACGGCCGACCACCGGGAAGGTCTGACATCGGCTGGACAAACCGATCACGCGGTCCCCATCGAAGCCGATGGCATGGCCGACCGGCATGTGCCTTTGCCTGGCGTTGACGGCCGCACCGACAACCGACAAACCCTGGACGCCCAGGCCTTGCAAGACCACCTCGAACCGGTGCCGGGCCAAAAGGCAACCTCCAACGTGCTTCATTTGCCCACAGGTGGCAACGACTTGGCGTCCGTCGATATCGGCCATGCGCAGCCCGATGACGGGGATGAAATCTTTGAAAATAATGGCGAAATAGAAGCGTTGGCACCCACTCACTTAGACGATGGTGCCGAGCCTGCGATGGCCGAGGTGGCGCATGAAAGCCCGCCAGCGCCTCAAGCCATCAAGCTTCAAGCCGATCTATGGCGTGAGGGGTTTCGCGGCCGGGTGGCAAAGATCAAGGAGCAAGTGGCCTTGATCCATGAAAACCTCGACAAGCTCGAAAAGTAAAACACGGAAACACACATGTCGGACGAGACCAAGGGCCAAGACACCGAGCCCACACTGCAAGACCCCAACGGCGCGGACGCTTCGTCCGAGCTCGGTCACGCCAGTCATCTCGACGACGTGTCCGCCGAGGTGCAGGCTGCGTCCGAAGCCCTGGCCGAGCTGTCTGGCCAACCGCTGGACGCCGATGAGGTCGCCCGTCAGCTGGAAGACATCACCAATGTGGTGTTGAATTCAGCCGAGGTGTCCACCCGATCCGCTTCAGTGGCGGCCAGCATTGGTCACCAGTTGCGCGCCGTCAGCAACGACATCACTGATAACAATAAGCGCAGCATCTTGCATTCGCGTGTCGTCATGGGCGTGTTCATGCTGTTTGTGGCGATGGCGGTGGGTACCTTCTTTGCCATATCCACGCGCATGCAGCAAAACATCCGCCAGCTCGACACCATCACCACCGCTGCGGCCAAACGCGTCATCGAACTCAATGCAGCCATCACTTATTCCGTGGACTCGACCAAGCGCCAGCAAGAGTTGCAAGACAAGCAGGCCGAGTTCACCGACAGCCAGACCAAGATCACAGCGCGCCTGGATGACATGAGCAAAGCCGTTTTGGCCTTGCCCCAATCGGTGGCGGATCAAAACACCAAGGCCAACGACACCAAAATGGCGGCCTTGGAGAAAAAGCTGCAAAGCCTAGAGACCAAGCTGCAAACCTTGGTGGACAAACCCGCGCCCAGCGTGGGCCCGAGCCAGCAAGCGCTGATGGCCGATAAACAGGCCTTGACGGCCGAAAAACAAAGCCTGAACGCCGAAAACCAAAGGCTGAAAAAAGAAATTGACAACCTCGCGGCCAAGTTGCGCGAGAAGCCCCCGATGCCCAAACCGGCCTTGGCAGAACCCAAACCCACGCCGCTGCCCAAGCCAGCCCCCAGACCGGCGCCTGCGCCCAAAGCAGAAGTTCAGCCCGAACCCAAGCCCATTCCCGCACCGGTGGTGGTGGCGCCAGAGCCGCGACCTGTGGTTCCCGCTGTGCCACAAACACCGCCCCGCGAGCGGCCGATCCAGTACCCGCGACCGGTTGACTGATAGCGCCGACGCTCAGGCAAAGCGCGAGGCGCTGGCCATCGGGTATTGGTTGAATGGTGCGGGCAAAGTGCTGGCACCTTCCAGCAAAGCATTCGGTGGCAGTTGGGTGAACAAATCAGACAACGGCCGCGATTCGGTATCGCTGACCCGGCGCATGATGTGGCGCAAGGCCAAGTCTTGGGGTTGGTGCAGGCCTGCGGCTTCCAGCAGTTCTTTGAGCGCTTCCAATGTGTGGTGGTGAAAGTGCAGCACGCGTTGCGCTTTGTCGGGCACCACCAGGGCAATTTGTCGTTTGGGGTCTTGGGTGGTCACGCCCGTGGGGCAGTTGCCCGTGTGGCAGGTTTGCGCTTGGATGCAGCCCAGCGCAAACATGAAGCCGCGTGCGCTGTTGCACCAGTCGGCACCCAAAGCCAAGGTGCGCGCCACATCAAAAGCGCTGATGATTTTGCCGCTGGCCCCCAAGCGGATGTGCTCGCGCAGGCCCACACCCACCAAAGTGTTGTGCACCAAGCGCAGGCCTTCTTGCATGGGCGTGCCCATGTGGTCCGAGAACTCCAAGGGCGCGGCACCGGTGCCACCTTCGGCCCCGTCGATGACGATGAAGTCGGGGCGGATACCGCTGTGCAACATGGCGTGCACGATGCCAAACCATTCCCAGGGGTGGCCAATGCACAGCTTCATGCCCACGGGTTTGCCTTGCGACAAGGTGCGCAGCTCTTGCACAAAGGCCAGCAGCTCCAGCGGGGTTGAAAACCGGCTGTGCGCGGCCGGGGAGACGCAGTCCACACCCTCGGGCACGCCGCGGGCTTGGGCAATTTCAGGGGTGACCTTGGGGCCGGGCAACACCCCGCCATGGCCGGGCTTGGCCCCTTGGCTGAGTTTGATCTCCACCATCTTCACCTGTGGGTCGCGGGCTTGGGCGGCAAACTTCTCGGGGTCAAAGTTACCCTGAGCATCGCGGCAACCGAAATAACCCGAGCCAATCTCCCAAATCAGGTCTCCGCCATGCAACCGGTGGTGGCTGGAGATGGAGCCCTCACCTGTGTCGTGGGCAAAGCTGCCGAGCTTGGCGCCTTGGTTCAAGGCCATGATGGCGTTGGCACTCAAGGCACCAAAGCTCATGGCAGACACATTGAACAAGCTCATCGAATAAGGCTGGGTGCATTGATCGCCGCCAACAGGCACGCGAAAGTCGTGGCTTTCAATCCGGCTTGGGGCGATGGAGTGGGTCAACCATTCATAGCCCAAGGCGCGCAAATCAAGCTGGGTGCCAAAGGGCCGTTTGTCCGACTGGCCCTTGGCCCGCGCATACACCAAGGAGCGTTGGGCGCGTGAAAAGGGCGCTGCGTCGGTTTCGCTTTCTAAAAAATACTGGCGGATTTCGGGTCGGATGTACTCCAACATGAAGCGCAAATGGCCAATGATGGGGTAGTTGCGCAAGATGGCATGGTGTTTCTGTTGCAGGTCATGGGCCCCAATGGCTGTGAGCGTGCCAAAAAACAGCAGCCACAACACATGCCCCCCACCGGCAAAGGCCATCAGGGCTGACAGGCACAGGCCCGCCATGGCGACAAAAAAAGCCGTGTAGCGGACGGGATAAATTTGATTCAGGCGTTCAAGCATGTCTGATTCCGCCCAATGGAGCGGCCTATTCTGCGGGGTGTTGCAAGCGGGTGGCCAAGCGATTTTGCGCCAAAGTCGAAACCTCGCTGCGCAAGCGTGCTTGAACCAGTTGGTGGTCTGCTATGCGCTGAACCGCATGCAAGTCATTCAAGATGGTGCTGCGCAAGTCCAGCAACCGGGCTTCGATCGCGGCCAACTCTTCGCGCAGGCGCTTTTGTTCGCGCATGCCTTGGTTGAGTTGGGCCACTTCTGCGGCGATGCGCTGCCAATGCTCGGTCAGCTCATCGGTGGGCGGGGTGTGCAGTTGCTCGAGCAACTCGCCCAGCAAAGGGTCGCGCAGGCCTTCGCCCAAATGGCTGTCACGCGTTGGCGCTGGGGTGGCGCTGGGCGCAGCGTCTGGCAAGTCCTGAGCGCCCGCAAAATCCACAGCTTCTTGGGCAGGTTCATCGCTGGGCGTCAAGGCCGTGGTGGCCGGGTCAGTGCCAGGGATGACCCAGCCTTGATCGGGGATATATTGCTTGAGCCCCTTGCGGGGGATGAATCGGCTGGTCTTCATGCGCGTGGCGTTCACGGTTTGGTGTCCACAGCGGCGCGTGACATGCGGCGCAAAAACTGCGGTATCCCCAAGGCGGTCATGCTGCGTGCGGCCAAAGATGCGGGTTCTTTTTCGAGCAATTTGCGTTGGCGGTGTTGGCCCAAGACCGAGTGTTGTGGGCTGGCCGATGCCTGCGCCAAAAGGCCTGCACCGGTGCTGGGCATGACCGCGGTGGCGGCTCCCGGCATGGGGTTGTTGCGCCGACCCAAGATCGGCCCGGCGGGCGCACGGGCGGTGCGCAGCGCGGCTTCGCGGTTGTGGATGTCGCGCACTTCGCACACCGCGCGGGCAAACTCCAAAAACGATTGGCCACAGTCGTTGCGTGCATCCATCAGGTATCCGCGCTGGAACATGTCGCGCGCAGTTTGCGACTCCAGCACCGGCGGGGCCAGCATGAAGCTGACCGGAAAACGTTGCATGGAGAACATATCGGTGTCGAGCTGCTCCAAGGTGACCCGTGTCGGGCACAGCAACAAGGTGGGCGAGCGCAGGGTGGCGGAATCGAACACCCAGCGGTGGCGGGCCAAAAAGCCAGCCGTGGTGGCCATTTCAATCTCTGACACCGAGGTGGGCACGATGATCAGATCAAACTCAAACATCAACTCGGCCGCAATGGCGTCACTCCAGGTCAGGTCGCACACCACCACATCGCTGCTGCTGGCGGCACGGCGCAGGTGCAAACGCGCTTCCAAAATCGGGCGGTTACCACCTTTGTCCAGGGGCAAATGCTCATGCAAGACCACCACGCCGACCTGGGGCGCTTGTTTCAACCAGGTGCTGGATGAACCGTGCGAGTCCCAATCGATCAGCGTGGTCTCCAAGGCCATGCGGCGGCGAAAAAACGCTGCCAAATTGGCCGCTACCGTGCTTTTGCCCACGCCGCCCTTTTGGCTGGTCACCAAAATTTTGTATGCCATGTCGGTCAACCTTTTTGATGTCATCCACCCGAGAAGTGGCAAGCGTTAAAAATCAACTACTTGCGAAGAATTCCTCGTGCGGGGGATGGGATGTTATCCGGAACCCCTTGTATGTCAACAAAACTGTTGCTCAAATGACAAATACATCAAAAGGATTCACTGTCAATTGGCTTTGGCCAACCCTAATTTTTCGATCAGTCGTTTTTCGCTGACAAAGGTGCGTTGGGCAAAGCGGACATATTCATCGCTACCCATGTAGATCACCGGTTGGTCATACTTTTCAAAACTGGCGATGACCTGTGGGTCCTCGAGTGCTTTTTTGAAAGCCTCGTCCAAGCGCTTGGTCAGGGCCGGGTCCATGCCGCGCGGTGCGCCAATGCCAAAGGGCGAGTCCGACACCGTTTCAAAGCCCAACTCATTCAGGGTGGGTACTTGTGACCAGCGTTTGGTGCGCTTGCTGCCATAGGTGGCGAGCAAGCGCATGGTGCCCGCATCCACGTGCGGGGCCCAACCGGTGGCGTCGCTGTGGGCCGCAATGTGGCCCCCCAACAACGCTTGCAGGCCGTCGCTGCTGCCTTTGAAAGGCACATGCTGCAACTCAATGCCCGCTTTCATGGCGAACTCTTCCACTGCTAAATGGGGTGTGGTTCCGGTGCCGGTCGAGCCATAGGTGAATTTGCCCGGGTTGGCCTTGGCATAGGTGACCAGGTCTTTGATGCTCTTAAAAGGGCTGTCGGCGCGCACCGCCATGCCAAAGGTATAGCCTGTTAAGCAAGCGATATAGGTGAAGTCGCTCAAGGGGTTGAACATCATTTTTTGCATGTGCGGCAAACGCAACACCCCGATGGTGAGTTGCGACAAGGTATAGCCATCGGGCTTGGCCGAGACCAACTCATTGGGGCCGAGCATGCCGCTGGCACCGGGTTTGTTCTCCACCACCATGGTGCCACCGAGCACGCGCCCCGTGGCGTCGGCCAGTGCGCGCATGACCTGATCACTGGAGCCGCCAGCCGGCCAAGGGCAAATGAGCTTGATCGGCCGGGTGGGGTAGGAGGCTTGGGACCATGCCGGTGCGGCCAATGTGCCAGCGCCCACGGCCAAGGTTTTCAGCAAGCTGCGGCGAGAGGATGCGGTTTTCATGAAGTCACCTCAAAGTTGAAAAGGGTTGACGCGGGCCACAACTTCAACCCACCCATGTATTTTCAAGGGCTTGGGTGGCGGGCTATACAGGGTTCATATGGAAGTGAAAACCCCATTCCCCAAACAGCGCATTTGGCCCCATGCTTCGCACTGTTCTCAAGCCCTGTTTTGAAAGCGCCGAAGATGTATAAAAAACTGTTGTTGGCCTATAACGGCTCAGTGGCTGGCCAAAAAGCCTTGATCGAATCGCGCGAGTTGGCCCAGTGGGGGCAGGCCGAGTTGCACCTGGTGGCGGTGATGCCCATGGCGCTCAATGCGGTGGTGGCCGAAGGCATTGTGTTCTCCACCGAACAAGAGGCGGCGCATCGCAAAGGTTTTGAGCAGGTGCTGGCGCAAGGCTTGTCGGCCTTGGCCGAACAAGGTTTTGCCGCCACGGGTGAATTGTTGCTGGGAGACCCGGTGCATGAAATATGCGCTTGTGCCAAGCGCATTGGAGCCGATTTGATCGTGGTGGGCCACGAACACAAGAACAGTTGGGTTCAGCGCTGGTGGCATGCCTCCATCTCACCGTCGCTGATTGAGGAAGCCCCTTGCAGTGTTTTGGTGTCCATCATCTAGGGCAAGTGCGTGGTGACATGGCCTGTGTGAACGCGCGCTGATGGTTTATTTGTCCACCGATGCGCTCCAGCGCTCGTCCCAGCCGTGGCGCGCTTGCTCAAGATCGCGCCGATCGCGCTTGGTGGGGCGACCCTGCTCTTGGCTCAAGGCGGGTTCGCGGGCGTAACGCTGTTGCAAGGCCTGCTTGGCACGTTGTTCAATGCTGTCGGCGGTTTCTTGGTACAGCAACTGGGCCACGGGGGCGGGCCCCCGCTGGGCACTCAATCCCGCAATCACCACGCTGCGCTGCACGGCGCCTTGGCGCACTTGAACCGTGTCGCCGGGTTTGACTTCGCGCGAGGGTTTGGCGGTTTGCCCATTGACCTCGATCCGCCCTTTGTCGATGTCTTCGCTGGCCAAGGAGCGGGTTTTGTAAAAACGGGCCGCCCACAGCCATTTGTCGATGCGCATTTTCTCCATGGCGACATTGTCACCGCTGTCCGCCTCGGGCAGGCTGGGCCAGAAGAAAAGACACCCACGGGCATGGCCAAACCCAGTCAATGTCCTTTGGGCCGCATGGCCCTGTCGAGGTCGGTTAGGCTATGCCCCCTATGCAACATGTGCTGCCCCGACTCACCCAAGCCCGTGCCCCCTTGACCTGCCCCGTGCAAGCGGTCAACGAGCACGGCCACACCGAGGACTTGTCCATTCCGGCCGAACGCGCCCTCACGGTGTATGTGGACAAGCGCGAGTTGGTGACCTTGATGACCTTGGGCGCCCACCCCGAATGGCTGGTGCTGGGCTATTTGCGCAACCAGCGTTTGATCGATGCACCCAGTGCGGTCGAATCCATCACCGTGGATTGGGATGCAGGCGAGGGCGGCGCAGGGGTTGCCGCGGTCAAAACCCACGGCGGCATTGCCGACCTGAGCGCCAAAACTGCACAGCGCGTGGTCACCACGGGTTGCGGACAAGGCAGCATGTTTGGCGACTTGCTCACCGATTTGGGGGGCCTGAGCCTCCCCCCGGCGCAATGGCAGCAACAGGCCTTGTACGCCATGGTGGATGCCATTCGCCTCCAGGAGAGCACGTACAAGTCGGCCGGTTCAGTGCATGCCTGCGCCCTGTTCCACAACGGCGATATGCGTTTGTTTGTCGAAGACGTGGGCCGCCACAATGCCATCGACACCATTGCGGGTTGGATGTGGATGAATGGCATCGACCCGGCTCTGGCATCTGCCGATGCGCCCTGGGCTTTTTACACCACCGGTCGCCTGACCAGTGAAATGGTGCTCAAGGCCGCGCAAATGCAAGTGCCCGTGGTGGTATCGCGCAGTGGCATCACGCAAATGGGCTTTGAGATGGCCCAGCGCTTGGGGCTGTGCACCGTGGGGCGCGCCACAAACAAGCGCTTTCTTTGTTACTCCGCGCCGCAGGTGCTGCAATGGCAGCCTGAATTGGCCCACACCCCTGTGAAAAGAGTCACCGCATGATGCATTTATGGGCTTTGGCTTGGCGCAACCTGTGGCGCGATGCGCGGGCCGGCGAGTTGCGCTTGCCCATGGTGGCCGTGGCCTTGGGCGTGGCCGCGCTCAGCTCGGTGGCTTTTTTGGCCGACCGCATGCAAGGGGGCATGGCGCGCGATGCACGCCAGTTGATGGGCGGTGATGTGGTGGTGGTGAGCGATCAGCCCACGCCAGAGCGGTTTGTGCAAAAAGCCAAGGCCCTGGGGTTGAACAGCGCCACCACGCTGAGTTTTCCCACCATGGCGCGCGCCAGCGACGAGCGCGGCGGTGCCAGCCGTTTGATTGCCCTCAAAGCGGTGGAGACGGGATATCCCTTGCGCGGGACTTTGCAGGTGCTGCAATCCACGGCCGCTGGGTTGCCCGGTGCGGGGGTCATGCCTTATCCGGGCTTGCTGCCGGGCACGGTGGCGGCGCCCAACAACCAAACCGCTTATGACGGTCCCTCGGTGGTGGTGCGTGCCATTCCAGCGCCAGGCCAGGCTTGGGCCGAGCCGGGCCTGTTGGAAGCGCTGGAATTGCAACCGGGTGACAGCTTGTGGCTGGGCAAACACCGCGTGACTTTGTCGCAGGTGCTGACGGGCGAGCCTGATCGGGGCGCGGGCTTCATGAACTTTGCCCCCCGGTTGTTGATCAACATGGCCGACCTCGATGCCACCGGATTGTTGCAACCAGCCAGTCGCATCGCTTGGCGTTTTGCAGTGGCCGGGCCAGAGCGCCCGGTGCAGGCCTATATGCAATGGGCCCAGGCCCAGGTGGGCCAAGCCGAGGTGCGCGGTGTGCGCCTGGAGTCGATGGAGGCCGGGCGACCAGAGATGCGCCAAACCTTGGAGCGGGCCGAAAAATTTCTCAACCTGGTGGCGCTGTTGGCCGCCTTGCTCAGTGCGGTGGCCGTGGCCTTGGCCGCGCGGGGCTTTGCCGCCCGCCATTTGGACGACTGCGCCATTCAGCGCGTGCTGGGGCAAAGCCAGCGCCAGATTGCAGCGGTGTATGCCATCGAGTTTGGGTTGCTCGGCATTGGGGCCAGTTTGATCGGCGCGGCTTTGGGATACGGCTTGCACGAGGTTTTCGTTGGCTTGCTCAGCGGTTTGATTGAGGCCGACTTGCCCGCCGCGGGTTGGCGGCCCTTGGCCTATGGGGTGGGTACGGGCTTGACACTGTTGATCGCCTTTGGCCTGCCACCGGTTTTGCAGCTGGCCCGGGTGCCACCGTTGCGGGTGATCCGGCGCGATGTGGGCAAACCACAGGCCGCTTCGCTGTGGGTCATGGGGGCCGGTTTGCTGGGCTTTTCCATGCTGCTCATGGCGGTCAGCCGCGATCTGGTCTTGGGCCTGTGGGTGGTGTGTGGTTTTGCCGCGGCGGTGACTTTTTTCGCGGCATTGTCATGGTTGGCCGTGCGCAGTTTGCGTTGGACCGTGAACGAGGCGCGGGCCCCGCAATGGCTGAGTTTGGCCACCCGCCAAATTTCTGCCCGACCGGTTTTTGCCATGGTCCAAGTCAGCGCTTTGTCGGTGGGCTTGTTGGCCCTGGTGCTGTTGGTGTTGTTGCGCACCGACTTGGTGGCCAGCTGGCGCAATGCCACGCCAGCCGATGCGCCCAATCGCTTTGTCCTCAATGTGCAACCCGATCAGTCGCAGGCTTTTCAAGACCATTTGCGCCAGGGTCAAGTTCAGCGCTACGACTGGTACCCCATGATCCGGGCCCGTTTGGTGGCCGTCAACGGCCAAGCTGTGGCGGCACAAAATTACAGCGACGAGCGGGCCAAGCGCTTGGTGGACCGCGAGTTCAATGTGTCGCACAGCGTGGCGGCCCCCGCGCACAACAGCATCGTGGCCGGTGCTTGGTTGCCCGAAGAGCCCGACGCCTTGAGCTTGGAAGAGGGATTGGCCAAAACCTTGGGCTTGAAAATGGGCGACCGTTTGCGCTTTGACATGGCGGGCGTGGCCATTGATGCGCGCGTCACCTCGATTCGCCGGGTGGACTGGACGTCCATGCGCGCTAACTTTTTTGTGATGTACCCCTTGTCGCACATGCCCGACGTGCCCATGACTTACATCGCCGCTTTTCGCGCCCCCTCGCTGCGGGGCTTTGACAATGCCATGGTGGCGCGCTTTCCCAACATCACCAATGTGGACTTGGGGGCCAGCTTGAACCAAGTGCAAAAGGTGTTGGCGCAAGTGGTGAAGGCGGTGGAGTTTTTATTTATTTTTACCCTGGCCGCTGGTTTGGTGGTGATGTTTGCCGCCGTCACTGCCACCCGTGAAGAGCGGGCCCGTGAGTATGCGGTGTTGCGCGCTTTGGGGGCTTCCAACCGTTTGTTGGCGCGGGTGCAAGCCGCCGAACTTTTGGGCGTGGGGGCTTTGGCCGGTGCCTTGGCCTCGCTGGTGGCCTTGGCCGTGGGCTGGGGTTTGGCCCGTTATGTGTTTGAGTTTGCCTGGACACCGCCGGTGTGGGTGCCCTTGGCGGGTACGCTGGCGGGGGCGCTGTTGGCGCTGTTGGCCGGTTGGTGGGGTTTGCGGGAAATATTGCGTCGCCCCGTGGTGCAAACCTTGCGCCAAGCCGCGCAGTGAACCAACCGGGGGCACCACGTGGATGAGCAAGACAAGACCGACGGCATCACCGCATTTGACATGGTGGGTGGTGAGGCCCATGTGCGCGCCCTGGTGGACCGGTTTTACGACCTGATGGATTTAGAGCCTGCCTATGCCCATTTGCGCGCTGTCCATGGCAGCGACTTGCTGTCAGCCAGGGACAAATTGTTTTGGTTTTTGTGCGGTTGGTTGGGCGGCCCGTCACACTACACAGAGCGCTTTGGCCACCCGCGCTTGCGCATGCGCCACATGCCGTTTGCGATCGGGGTGCGCGAGCGCGATCAGTGGCTGGCGTGCATGGCCCAGGCCATGCAAGAGCTGGCGCTGCCACAACCCTTGCAAACTCGCTTGCAAGAGAGCTTTTTTCAGACCGCTGATTGGATGCGCAACCTCAACGGCCCGTGAGACTGGCGGGTGTGGACCCAGGGGCCAACAGCACCCGCAAAGCCCCAGCCCCGCCTTCAGACGGGGTGGCTTGCACAAACGCCAAGACCTCGCTTTTTTGCACCAACCAGCGCAGCACTTTGTTTTTGAGCACCGGAGTTTTGCCTGGCGAGCCCAATCCCTTGCCATGCACCACGCGCACGCAGCGCCACCCTTGGCGGTGGGCTTGGCGGATAAAGCCACCCAAGGCCTCGCGCGCTTCATCGCTGCGCAGACCGTGCAAGTCAATCTCGCCTTGCAAAGCCCAATCGCCTTGGCGCAACTTGCGGATCACATCGCGGCCCATGCCTTCGCGCAGATAGCTGAGTTGGTCATCGGTTTCGATCATGCTGCTGATGTCGATCTCATCGCTCAGGCTCTCGCGCAGCACGGCTTCTTGGTCGCGTTTCAATTGCAAGGGTTCGGGCGCGGGGGCAGGGGTTTGCAAGCGCACACGGGCTTGGGGGGAGAGGGGTTTGACGGCCCCGACCGCACGCACAAACAACTCTTGTTCGGCCCGCGCTTGGCGCTGTGCCTCGGCAAGGGCTTGGGCCGCCAATGCCGCTTGCGCCTGTTGCTGGGCCAATGTTTGGCGCAACGCATCAAGGTCTTTCAGGGAGCGCGATTTCATGGTGGGCAACACAGGCTGGGGTGGGGTCGATGCCACGCAGTTGGCTGTCAACATGGCTGGGATCATAGCCAGCCACAGCCCTGGTTGATTGGCCCTGTCACGGCGTGCCTCAGGATGACAGACTGAGGCATCTCATTGGATGCCATAGGAGGGGCTGTTTTAGATCAACCCCGACTCAGCCATGGACAAGGCGCAACCCGGGGCCACGATGATGTGGTCAAGCACCCGCACGTCCACCAAGGCCAGGGCCGACTTCAGGGTTTGCGTCAGGGCTTTGTCGGCGGCCGAGGCTTGCACACTGCCACTGGGGTGGTTGTGCGCCAACACCACCCCACTGGCACCCACATCGAGGGCGAGTTTGACCACCTCGCGGGGGTAAACACTGGTTTGGGTCAGCGTGCCTTGGAACATGGCGCGGTACTGCAATAAATGGTGTTGGTTGTCGAGCAACAGCAATGCAAACACCTCATGGCCCAAATGGCCCAATTGCAGTTGCAAATACTGCTTGACGCGTTCGGGTGAATCCAGCACCGGCTTTTGGCGCAGTTGTTCGGCCATGGCACGGCGGGACAACTCCAACACCGCCAGCAACTCGGCCCGCTTGGCCGTACCCCCCAAGCCCTTGAAGCGCTGCAAGTCCTTGGCCTGGGTTTGCAGCAGACCGGAGATGCCGCCAAATTGAACCAGAAGCTCACTGGCCATTTGAAGCACATTCCGGCCACGGGTTCCGGTGCGCAGCAGCAAGGCCAGCAGCTCGGTGTCGCTCAGGGCCTCGGGGCCCCGGGCCAGAAGCTTTTCTCGGGGGCGCACATCGGTGGGTAAATCGCGCATGGGGGGTGTGGGTGGCGTATTTTTGTTCTAATGCCACCCGAGCCTTAAACGTTGACAGGCCCGTCTCAGGGATTTCTACAATGGGTCGATAAACCCCAAAGCTTTATGACCACCCCCACCACCGAACCCCTTGTGCATGTCACGCCCGGCGCCTTTTTGACCTTGCACTACCGCCTGACGGGGCCGCAAGGCGACATCATCAATACCTTTGGCGGCAAACCCGCCACCCTGTCCTTGGGGTCGGGCGAGTTGTCGCCTGCCCTGGAGCAGCATTTGATGGGCTTGGCCGATGGCGCGCACACCACCTTCGATTTGGCCGCCGGTGAGGCCTTTGGGCCGCGCAACCCCGACATGATCCAGTGGGTGAGCCGCGATATGCTGCGCCAACTCGGCGACCCCGATGAGCGCTATGCCGTGGGCGATGTGGTCGCTTTTCCTGCCCCTGATGGGGCGGGCAGTTATGCGGGCGCGGTGTGCCAGTTGGGCGACACGGCGGTGTTGTTTGACTTCAATCACCCGCTGGCTGGGCAAGCCGTGCAATTTGAAGTGCATTTGATAGGTGTTTTATGAGCGCTGTGAAGCCTTCTGAAATCATTTTGGCCGAACCCCGGGGCTTTTGTGCCGGTGTGGACCGTGCCATTGACATCGTCGAGCACGCCCTGAGTAAATTTGGCGCGCCCATTTATGTGCGCCATGAAATCGTGCACAACACCCATGTGGTCAATGACCTGCGCTCGCGTGGTGCCATCTTCATTGAAGACTTGAACGATGTGCCCCCGGGTGCCACCTTGGTGTTCAGCGCCCACGGCGTGCCCAAAGCGGTGGAGCACGAGGCCCAAAGGCGTGGGTTTCGGGTGTTTGATGCCACCTGCCCCTTGGTCACCAAGGTGCATGTCGAGGTGGCCAAATTGCACCGCGAGGGGTTTGAGTTCATCATGATCGGCCACAAAGGCCACCCCGAAGTCGAAGGCACCATGGGCCAATTGTCCGAGGGCATTCACTTGGTGGAAGACGTGCACGGTGTGGTCACCGTTCAACCGCGACAAACGGAGAGACTCGCTGTGGTGACCCAAACCACTTTGAGCGTGGACGACGCGGCCGAAATCATGGCCGCTGTGCAAAAACGCTTTCCACAAATTCGCGCGCCCAAACAGCAAGACATTTGCTACGCCACCCAAAACCGCCAAGACGCCGTCAAGCTGCTCAGCCCCCAGGTCGACATCGTGATCGTGGTCGGCAGCCCCAGCAGCTCCAACAGCAACCGATTGCGCGATGTATCGCAAAAATACGGCACACCCAGCTACATGGTGGACCATGCCGACGAGTTGCAAGCGGACTGGTTTGATGGCAAACAACGCATTGGCCTGACCGCAGGTGCGTCTGCACCCGACATCTTGGTTCAGCAAGTCATCACCCGCTTGCGTGCCTTGGGCGCGGTGTCGGTGCGCACCTTGGACGGCATCCAAGAGACCATCAAATTCCCCCTGCCCAAAGGCCTCAAACACGATGCCTGAGGTAGGTGGCCTTTGCTGGGCCTGATAAAAATTACAATCGCCCCCCATGCTCGATATCAATTTGCTCCGACGCGACTTGCCGCATGTCTTGGAGCGCCTCAACGCCCGCAAATCCCCGCAAACCTTTTTGGATGTCAACGCCTTTCAGGCGCTGGAGGGCGAGCGCAAAACCCTGCAAACCCACACCGAGGAGTTGCAAGCCCGGCGCAACAGCCTGTCCAAGCAAATTGGCCAGCGCAAATCCAAGGGCGAGGGCGTGGACGACATCATGGCCGAGGTGGCCAGCATCAAAGACGACTTGGAGCAATCGGCCCAGCGCCTGGAGTTGCTGCAAGCCGATATGCAGGCCTTGCTGCAAGCCCTGCCCAATTTGCCCCACACCAGCGTGCCGCAGGGCAGCGACGAACACGGCAATGTCGAGCTGCGCCGCTGGAGCCCCGCGCAAGGGCTGGGTGGTGAACCCGTGCCCTTGGGCTTTGCCGCCAAAGACCATGTGGACATTGGCGAACCCCTGGGCCTGGACTTTGAAACCGGCACCAAACTGGCCGGCTCGCGCTTTAGCGTGCTCAAAGGCCCCATCGCCCGCTTGCACCGCGCCCTGGCCCAGTTCATGTTGGACGTGCAAACCCAAGAGCATGGTTACACCGAGTGCTACACGCCTTACATCGTCAACGCCGACAGCCTGCGCGGCACCGGGCAGTTGCCCAAGTTTGAAGCCGATTTGTTTGCCGCCAAAAAAGGCGGTCAAGATGGTGACGATCCCACCGCCCTGTACCTCATCCCCACCAGCGAAGTGCCGCTGACCAACTTTGTGCGCGATGAAATCGTGGCCGAGGCCGATCTGCCCATCAAGCTCACCGCCCACACGCCGTGTTTTCGCTCAGAGGCGGGCAGCCATGGCCGCGACACCCGCGGCATGATTCGCCAGCACCAGTTTGACAAAGTGGAAATGGTGCAAATCGTCCACCCCGACAAAAGCGCGCAGGCGCTGGACGATATGACCGCGCATGCCGAGGCCATCTTGCAAAAATTGGGCTTGCCCTACCGCGTGATGCTGCTGTGCACCGGTGACATGGGCTTTGGCGCGGTGCGCACCCACGACCTGGAGGTGTGGCTGCCCGCGCAAAACACCTACCGCGAAATCAGCTCGGTCAGCAACTGCGATGCTTTTCAAGCCCGGCGCATGCAAGCGCGCTTCAAAAATGCACAAGGCAAAAACGAATGGGTACACACCCTCAATGGCTCTGGCCTGGCCGTGGGCCGTGCCTTGGTCGCCGTGCTCGAAAACTACCAACAAGCCGATGGCTCTGTGCAAGTTCCAGAAGCTTTGCAGCCCTACATCGGTGGCCTGAAAACCCTCCAACCTTGAAAGCCCATCCATGAACCTTAAAACCCTTTGCGCCTTGATGGCCTTGTGCTGTCTCGCTGCTTGCAATACCACCCCCCTGGGCGCAGACGGTGGCCCGGCTCCCTTGCCCCTCCAAGAGTTGATTGGGCAAACCCAACTGCCACCCGGCAGCCGGGTGGTTCATGAGCAGTCGCTGATCTTGGGCGCGGGCGACAACTGGGTTGGCCGATTGGCCCTGGATGTGGGGCGCGACACCAGCGCCGCTTACAACTTCTTTTTGGACCAATACCAGCGCAATGGCTGGGGTTTGATATCTGCCAGCCGTGGCAAAAGCAGTTTGCTGGTCTTCACCAAAGCCGACCGCAGCGCCACCATTGAAATCTCCGAGGGCGGGGCCCTCAGCGGCCCCAACTTGGTGATGACCATCACCCCACGCAGCGCCAACACGCCCCCCGTGGCGCGACCGGCTGTGGCCCCTGTATCGGCCACCACTGCGGTGCCCACACCAGTGCGGCCCTGAGGCAGGCTGAACACCCATTGAGGTGATGGGGCGCTGATAGAATCGCGCCCTCGACACCCGGAGAGATGGCAGAGTGGTCGAATGCGCCGGACTCGAAATCCGGTATACGGTTTTTGCCGTATCGAGGGTTCGAATCCCTCTCTCTCCGCCAGATTATTATCTTAAGTAGTTGATTTTATTCGGAATTTTTATTTTATATATCTTTTGAAGATACACCCTAGGTCAAACCATAAACGCACTTGATGCTTAAAAAATAGGCAATTCTCAAGCATAGCACTGAGTCAGATTGAGGGCAACAGCTCGTCAAGTGAAATACTCTTGAGTCATGTTTTACTGAGACGTGCTTTCACAAAATACTGTTGTAAACACTGCCCAACGCTCTTGTGAAGTTTGCCTAGCGGGTGTGATGCCAAGCTACTTTTTCTCGTCATTTGCATTAACCGCGCTGGCGAGCACTGACACGGATTTGTCATGTTGGCCTTGTAAATTTTGATGATTAACAAGGATCTTCATGTCAAAAACTTCTGCAGACGCTCGCCATTCCCTCATCAATGCAGCGTCCACTGCCCCCGAAGGCGCGCGCCTGATGCAGGCTATTCAAGTCCACGCTGCGCGTTGGGATTTGAATGCACGCAAGGCCAAGCGTCCAGGCCTGGATACCTCAGGCGGGCTGCCAGAGCCAGAAGGAAAAACGGAGCTGGACGGCGGGGAATCAAGCCAAGCGGTATTTGAGTTGCTGCGGGCACCGAGACAGTTGGTTTTGGCGTGTTGAACTTCAATGGCGCCAACCGCATTGACGCTGACAACGACACCACTGCCCAGCCTTCGGGCACCATCCCTGGCATCAACATTGTCAAAGCGGGCCTCTATGGCGCCTACATGCCTGATGGCATTGCCGCTTTCAGTGCCAAGGGCAAAACCTACTACATCACCGCCAACGAGGGCGACTCGCGCGGTGTGGACGAGGTTTCGGTCAAAGACTTGGGTACGGCTGGCAAGCCAGTGGCCGATGTAGTCACAAAAATTAAATTTAAGCAACCTAAACTAATTTAGAAATTTCTTTTAGCCATGCTTAATAAGCTAAAAAATACTTTTGAAAAAACCTAGGAAGCCGTTCGGCTTTACTTATTCGTGCAAGCGCCAGAGGAAAAATACATGAAGCCTACCAAGACACCCACTTTGCCAACGAGCACAGATGCAACCCAACTGGCCAAAGCCGTTACAAACGTTGAAACCGGCGCTGCCACCAACCCATTGACAGCGCGTCTCAAGGGTTTGGTGCAAACCGCGAAAGGCAAATGGAATGGCCTGAAAAATGGTGAGGCAGAAGCCTTGGCCCAAGGCCCCGGCGTGGTGGTCAGCCCAGAGGCCGAGCGCCTGGCTGCCGACGCGGCTGCCTCAGCGCCCAGCAATCTCACCCCTGTGGCTGACGCTGCCG
>Ga0194077_1148_pt1 | contig 19886 bp, 18 predicted proteins | sample LauGreSuBDMM15SN_2_FD_133647 | JGI IMG/M metagenome (GOLD analysis project Ga0194077, IMG submission 133647) | reverse complement strand
GCCCAGTTCAAACCCGAGTGGGTGACCCCCTTGGCAAAAAATTACCGCCAACACACCTTGCATGAAATCCCGCCCAATGGCCAGGGCATTGCCGCCCAAATCGCTTTGGGTATTTTGGAAAACTTCGATTTGGCCAACCTGCCGGTCGATGGGGTGTTGTCGCAACACCTGCAAATTGAAGCCATGAAATTGGCTTTTGCCGATGTCTACCGCTTTGTCGCCGAGCGCCAAGGCATGGAGGTCAGTACCGAGCAAATGCTCGACAGCGCCTACCTGGCCCAACGCGCCAAGCTCATCGACATGAAGCGCGCCCAAGCCTTTGGCGCGGGCAACCCGGTCAAGGGGGGCACGATTTACCTCACCGCCGCCGACGAAAACGGCATGATGGTCAGCTTCATCCAAAGCAATTACATGGGTTTTGGTTCGGGCTGCGTCGAACCCACTTACGGCATCAGTTTGCAAAACCGTGGCCACGGCTTCACCGTGTCCACCGCCACGCCGAACCAAGCCAACTTGGTCGCTCCGGGCAAGCGCCCGTTTCACACCATCATTCCGGCCTTTTTGACGCAAGATGGTCAGCCGGTGATGAGCTTTGGCGTGATGGGCGGCAATATGCAACCCCAAGGCCACATGCAAACCGTGGTGCGCATGCTCGACCACCAGCAAAATCCCCAAGCCGCTTGCGATGCACCGCGCTGGCGCTTCAACCAGGGGATGGAGATCAATGTTGAATCCAGCATGAACCCACACACCGTGCAAGGCCTCAAAGACCTGGGCCACCACGTCGATGTGATCAACGACAGCTACCAAGACTTTGGTGCGGGTCAATTCATTTGGCGTGCCGGTGACCCCAAGGTGGAAGGTTATGTGGTGGCCAGCGATCCGCGCCGCGACGGCTTGGCCGCCGGGTTTTGAAGCGCGCCCGGCCACGCCACCGCCACGGGTGCCACCTGCGCGACAAGGGGTTAGTCCGACTGTTGTGCACAGGCCGTGGGTGATAAATTGAGGCCCTTTCAAATGATGGGGGTTGATGTGAAATTGTTTTTCTCTCCTCAATGGCTTTTCGCCGTTTTCGCAGGGTGCTTGCTGAGCGCTGTACAAGCGCAAACGGCCTATCCCAACCGTGCCGTTCGTTTGGTGGTGGCGGCGGCGCCAGGCGGGGGCACAGACATTTTGGGGCGGATGATGGCCCAGCGTTTGAGCGACCGCTTGGGCCAAGCCTTTGTGGTGGAAAACAAGGGCGGCGGCGGGGGCAGCGTGGCCGCCGATTTCGTGGCCAAGTCCGCGGCCAATGGCTACACCTTGTTGGTGACCAATGACCAACTCACTGTGGGTGCGAGTTTTGCAGGGGCATCCAATTACGATGTGATGAAAGATTTTGCGCCCATTGGTTTGATTGGGCGCACCTCGATTGTGGTGGGCGTGAACCCGTCGGTACCCGCCAACACCATTGCTGAGTTGATCGCCTTGGTGCGGGCCAACCCCGGCAAATACAGTTTCTCATCCTGTGGACACGGCACGCCCTTGCATTTGGCCGGCGAGCTGCTGAATTTATCGGCACGCATTGACATGGTCCATGTGCCCTACCGCGGCTGCTCCCCGGCCTTGGCCGATGCGGTCTCGGGCCAGGTGCCCATCTTTTTTAACATGATCAGCAACTCGCTGCCCCACGCCAAAAATGGCAAAGTGCGATTGCTCGCCTCGGCATCTTTGCAGCGCTTGGCCAGCCAACCGCAGTTGCCCACCATTGCGGAATCCGGCTTTCCAGCCTTTGATGCTTATCCGTGGTTTGGCATTTTGGCGCCCGCGGGTACCCCCCGCGAGATCGTGCAAATGCTCAGCAACGAGCTGGCCGCTGCGGTGCAAAGCGCAGAGATTGGCGACAAATTGCGCGGCATGAATTTCGAGCCCACCGTGGCCACCCCCGATTCATTCGCCGACATCATGCGATCTGACTTGGTGCGCTGGGGCCGGGTGGTGCGCGAGGCCAAGGTCAAGGCCGCGCCCGAATGAGGCTTGGCCTGCTTGGGCCTGGTGTCTGAACATGTCTGTGTACTACCCCCCTGTGGAAACTCGATGATGAATGTAGAAAACCGTTTTTGCCAGGTGTCTGGTGTGAAAGTGCACCTGCGCCAAGGTGGGCAAGGGCGCCCGCTGTTGTTCTTGCATGGCGCCGGTGGTGTGATGGGGTGGAGCCCATTTTTTGAACACCTGGCCAAAGGGGCGCAGGTATGGGCGCCAGACCACCCGGGCTTTGGTCGATCGGACGACCCGGGCTGGATCAAGCACATGCCCGACTTGGCCATGTTTTACCTGGATTTCTTGGATCAACTCGCCCCTGAGCATGGCGTTGACGTGGTGGGCCACTCGATTGGTGGCTGGCTGGCCGCCGAGATCGCGGTGCGCAACAGCCGCCATGTGCGCAGCCTCACCTTGATGTCCAGCGCGGGCTTGCGGGTGCCGGGTACACCCATGGGGGACATTTTTATTTGGAACGACGAAGAAACAGCCCGCCACTTGGTGTTCGACCCAGCCATGCGCGCTGCCCGCTTGGCGGCCCAACCCAGCGATGAAGAGGCCGATGTCTTGGTGCGCAACAAGTTCAGCTTTGCCAAACTGGCCTGGCACCCCCGCTTGTTCAATCCCGATTTACAAAAGTGGCTGCACCGCATCCAAATGCCCACCCAGGTGATTTGGGGCGACCACGATGGTTTGTTTCCCCTGGCTTATGCACACCATTGGCACCAACAGTTGCCCGGTAGCAGCTTGAACATCGTGCCCGATTGCGGACACTCACCCATCAACGAAAAGCCCGCCGAAACCGCGGCGCTGATTCACGCCTTCATTGCCCGAGACGCCGCATGAAAATCCTCAACTTCACCCTGATGCCGTACCGTCCGATGGACATCGCGGCATCCAAACAACACCGCTCGGCTTGGGTGGTATTGCCCAATACGTTTTATGACCCCGAGTTGGGTGCTCACGAATACGAGAGCTACATCGACTTGCTGGCCGAATCGGAAACCCTGGGCTTTGATGGCGTGTGTGTCAACGAGCACCACCAAACCGCTTATGGGCTGATGCCCGCGCCCAACTTGATCGCCAGCGCCTTGATCCAGCGCACCAAACGCATTCGCATCGCCATTTTGGGCCGTGCCTTGCCTTTGGTGGGCAACCCCATCCACATTGCTGAAGAGTTCGCCATGCTGGACAACATGTCGCGCGGGCGCATCATCGCGGGCTTTGTGCGTGGCATCGGCGCCGAGTACCACAGCACGGCGGTCAACCCTTTTTACTCGCACGAGCGCTTTCACGAAGCGCACGACTTGATTGTCAAAGCCTGGACCACACCAGGGCCTTTCCCTTGGGAGGGCGAGCACTACAACCTCAATTACGTCAACCTGTGGCCACGCGTTTACCAACAACCCCACCCGCCTGTTTGGGTCCCTTCGCAAGGCTCTATCGAGACCATTGAGTGGGCTGCAGACCCCAGCCGGCGCTACCCGTTTTTGGTGACTTTTTCTGCCCGCGAGGCGGTGGTGCGCAACCTCACGGCTTACCGCGATCAGTGCCGCCAATTCGGCTACGAAGCAGACCCAGGCCAACTGGGTTGGGCGGCACCGGTGTATGTGGCTGACACCGAAGAAAAGGCGCAAAACGAGGCGCGTGTGGCGATCGAGGCCTTGTTCAATGATTTCTTAACACTGCCCCCTGAGATGCTGTTGCCACCCGGTTACACCTCGGCGCAGTCCTTGAAGAAAATCATTGCCACCAAAAAAGCCATTGGCCGGGGTGGTTTTGGCCCGGGCAACGCGTCGCGACAAACCCTGGAGCGCTTGATGGAGTTGGGCACGGTGTTGGTGGGCACACCTAAAACCGTGTTGGCCCAGATTGAAAAGGTGCGCGAGCAAACCCAACTGGGCAATTTTGTGGCCATGCTGCAATTTGGCACCTTGAACAACGAGCTGACTCGGCGCAACCAAGCCATGTTCGCCTCTGAGGTCATGCCCCATTTGCAAGCCTTGTGAGGCCTGACAACTGATTGCAGCTTGCACTTGCAGCGCCATGCCAAGGCGCTGTGGCGGTTTCACTTAGGATAGGCGCCTTTCATGAGCAGTCCGGCGCCCTCCCTCAACCCTTCTATGGCCAGCGGCTTGATGCTGGCCTTGCTGGGCGCGATAGCCTTCAGTGGCAAAGCCATCATTGTGAAATTGGCCTATCGCCATGGGGTGGATGCGGTCACCCTCATCATGTACCGCATGGTGTTGGCGCTGCCCTTTTTCATCTTGTTGGTTTGGTGGTCGTCGCGCCAGGCCCATGCGCGGGCCAACCCCATCTCCAAGCGCGATGCTTGGTCGATCTTTGCCTTGGGCTTTATTGGTTACTATTTTTCAAGTTACCTGGACTTTTTGGGCTTGCAATACATCAGTGCCAGTCTGGAGCGGCTGATTTTGTACCTCAACCCCACCATCGTGCTGCTGTTGGGCTGGGTTCTGTACCGGCGTCGCATCAGCCGTTGGCGCGCTTTGGCCATGGCCATCAGCTACAGCGGTGTGGTGCTGGTGTTTGGCCATGAGGTCAGCTTGGGCGGTCAAGACGCGGTGTTGGGCAGCTCTTTGGTGTTTGTGAGCGCCGTCACTTATGCGATTTACTTGGTGATGAGCGGGCAATTGGTGGAGCGCATTGGCGCCATGCGCTTGGTGGGCTGGGCGTCGAGCGTGGCCAGCGTGTGTTGTGCCTTGCAATTTTTATGGTTGCGTCCCATGTCGGCTTTATGGGTGCCACCAGAGGTTTTTTGGTTGTCCCTGGTCAACGCCACCTTGTGCACCGTGGTGCCCTTGGTGTTGATCATGATGGCCATTGAACGCATTGGCGCGGCGTTGACATCGCAAGCTGGCATGATTGGACCCATGGCCACGATTGCCCTGGGCGTGTGGTTGTTGGATGAGCCGTTCAATGCCTGGACGGGCATGGGCACCTTGTTGGTGTTGGGCGGTATTTATATGGTGAGCAAACGAGGAGATCGATGATGGATTTAGGGATCAAAGGCAAATGGGCTCTGGTGGGCGGCGCCAGCAAGGGGCTGGGTTTTGGCTGCGCACAAGCGTTGGCCCAAGAAGGTGTCAACGTGGTCATGGTCGCGCGCGGCGCCGAAGCTTTGCAAGAGGCGGCCAAGGCTTTGCGCAGCCACGGCTCGCAGATCTTGGTGGTGGCGCAAGACATCACCACCGAAGCCGGCCGTGAGGCGATTTGGGGCGTGGCCGGTGGGCCGGGCAAAAACTTTGACATCGTGGTCACCAACGCGGGTGGCCCGCCACCGGGCGACTTTCGCGATTGGGATCGCGACGCCTGGATCAAGGCGGTGGACGCCAATATGCTGACCCCCATCGAGTTGATCCGCGCCACGGTGGACGGCATGGCTGCACGGGGTTTTGGCCGGGTGGTCAACATCACCTCCAGCGCGGTCAAATCGCCCATCGACATCTTGGGCCTGTCCAACGGTGCCCGCAGTGGCCTCACCGGCTTTGTGGCGGGCACTTCGCGCAGCAGCCAGTTGGCCGGGCGCAATGTGACCATCAACAACTTGCTGCCCGGCGCGTTTGATACCGACCGCTTGCGCAGCAACCAAAAAACCATCGCCACCAAAGCCGGCAAGTCGGTTGAAGAAGTGAGCGAGGCGCGGCGCAAAACCATCCCCGCCCAACGCTTTGGCACGGCCCAAGAGTTTGGCGAAACCTGTGCTTTTTTATGCAGCCAGCAAGCCAGCTACATCACCGGTCAAAACATTTTGATCGATGGTGGCGCCTACCCCGGTGCGTTTTAAACCTCATCTGGAGTCTCCATGACCATTTCTCTGTCCCAAACCTGTTTGCCCGTTTGCGCGGCCATGCTCGGCCACTTGGGCCATTTGCTCGACAAAGCCCGCACCGATGCCCAGGCCCGGGGTTTTGACGTCAATGTGCACATCACCGAGCGCTTGGCGCCCGACATGCTGCCGTTCAAGAACCAAATCTTCATCGCTTGCGACGTGGTGAAAAACGGTGTGGCCCGCGTGGCCGGCCTGGAAGCGCCCAAATATGACGACAGCGAGTCCACCATCGAAGAGCTGCAAGCGCGCATCCAAAAAACCCTGGCTTGGTTGGCCACGGTGCCGGCCAGCGCGATCGATGGGCGCGAGGAGCAGTCGTTCACCTTTCCAGTGGGCAAGACGGGCAGCCACACGATGCGTGGCCAAGACTATGTGACGATGTGGATATTGCCCAATATGTATTTCCACATCACCACCGCCTACAACCTGCTGCGCTTGAGTGGCGTGCCGGTGGGCAAACGCGATTACCTGATGGGCGCCAACCAGCCTTGACCTGAGCCGGGGGCCGCAAATCCCCCGCTCAGAGCTTGCCTGGTCAGACCGCTTCGGTTTGGGTGCGTTGCGGTTTGGACGACACCACTATCCCGCCCACAATCAAGACAAAGGCCACCAAGTGGTACCACTGGGGCCATTCACCCAGCACCAGGCTTGACAGCACAGCAGCAAACACCGGGGTGAGGTTGCTAAAAAACCCGGCGATGTTGGGGCCTACTCTTTGAACACCCAAGCCCCAGCAACGATAGGCCAGCACGGCTGGGCCAATGCCAATGTACAAAAGGGCTGCCACCACGGGCCAACTCCAGTGGATGTGTGCGTCTGTCAGCGTCCATTCTGCGGCGCTGAACAAGCTCGACCAGACCAAACCCATCACCACCTGGGCCATCAAAAAATTGGCCCAGTGGTTGCGAATTTCCGGCGGGTCGCGGTCGGGCAGGCTGATTTGCCAGCTGTACCACGCCCAAGCGGCGGTGGCGATCAGCACAAACACATCGCCCTCGACAAACTGCACCTGGGCCAAGAGTTGCCAGTCACCCCGGCACATCACCAGCATCACACCAATGATGGACATCACCGCCCCAATGAGCTGATCGCGCCGCACCCGCTGGCCATAAAACAAGCTTCCCATGGCCATCATGAACACCGGCGCGCTCGATGCCACCAAGGTCACATTGATGGGTGTGGTGGTGCGCAGGGCCAGGTATTGAAAGGTGTTGTAACAAGCCACACCCAACAGCCCCAAAAACAAATAGCGCCGCCAGTGCGTCCACATCGGGCTGTCTGGGTGCAGCATGCGGTGTGCCAGCGGCAGCAACAGCACCAGCGCCACCAGCCAGCGCAGCAGGTTGAGTGTCACCGGCGGGACTTCGTCATGGATCATGCGCCCAATCACTGAATTGGCCGACCACAGCAGGGGCGGCATGGTCAGCAAAAAAGCGGTGCCCAGGGTCAGGCGGGGTGTGGCAGATGTGGTCATGGGGTGCGCCACTCTAACCCATGGGGCCTGGCGCCACTTGGAGGACCGATAATGCTCGGGCGTTGCGGGTCCCATTGGCGGAACCCTGCAGCCCAACCATCACAACCAAAATCACTGGAGCCACAACATGACCCGAGCTGTCCGCATTGACCAAAACGGTGGTCCCGAAGTCCTCAAAATCGTTGATGTCACCGTGGGCGACCCCGGTCCTGGTGAAATCCGCATCCGCCACAAAGCGGTGGGCCTGAACTTTATCGACGTGTACCAGCGCACCGGCTTGTATCCCTTGCCCATGCCCTTGAACCTGGGCATGGAAGCTTCAGGCGTGGTCGAGGCCGTGGGCCCCGGCGTGACTCACCTCCAAGTGGGTGACCGTGCCGCCTATGCCAGCCAGCCCCCCGGCAGCTACTGCGAGGTGCGGGTGATGCCCGCCAAAGTGGTGTGCAAATTGCCCGACGCGATTGACTTTGACACCGGCGCGGCCATGATGCTCAAGGGCATGACCGCCCAGTTTTTGCTCAAGCGCACCCTGCCCCAAGGCGGTTTGCAGGCCGGTGACTTTGTGCTCTTCCATGCCGCCGCCGGTGGCGTGGGCCTGATCGCTTGCCAATGGGCCAAAGCCCTGGGCTACCAACTCATTGGCACGGCGGGCAGCGATGCCAAATGCGAGCTGGCCAAGGCCAACGGTGCCGCCCATGTCATCAACTATGCCAAAGAAGACTTTGCCGCCCGCGTGAAAGACATCACCGGTGGCAAAGGCGTCAAAGTGGTTTATGACTCGGTGGGCAAAGACACCTGGGAGAAGTCGCTGGACTGCTTGTCGCCCTTTGGTTTAATGGCCAGCTTTGGCAATGCGTCTGGCCCCGTGCCACCTTTTGCCCCTGGCATCTTGGGCAACAAGGGCTCGCTGTTTGTGACCCGCCAAACACTGTTCACCCACATTGCCACCCATGAGGGTGCAATGGCCATGTCCAAAGACTTGTTTGACATCGTCACCAGCGGCAAGGTCAAGATCAACATCGAGCAGCGCTATCCCCTGGAGCAGGTGCAACAAGCCCACCGCGATTTGGAAGCGCGCAAAACCATGGGTTGCACGATTCTGACGCTCTGATGCGCACGACCACCATGCTGCCCAAAACTCCTTGGGCAGCGGCCTGCTGCGCGCTGTTTGTCCTGACTGGCGGGGTTCAAGGCCCCGCCATGGCCCAAACTGCCGACACTGTTTTACTGGCCCAGGCCAGCCCTGCGTCTGTGTCGCCCGTCAAGCGCGATGCGGCCAGCCCTTTGCAGGCCGCCGCTTCGGCCAGACGCAAATGGTCGGTCTACTGGGGCTGGAACCGCTCCACCTATTCCAACAGCGACATCCACTTTTGGGGTGCTGACCACGACTTCACGCTCAATGGCGTGAAGGCCAATGACATGCAAGTCGATGTCACCACCGAAAACATCTTCGGCACCTTCTTGAACCCGAGCAATATCACTTTGCCGCAAACCAATTTGCGCGTGGCCTACCAGGTCTCGCCCGACACGGCTTGGGCGCTGAACCTCGATCACATGAAATATGTGGTCACGCCTGACCAAACTGTGGCTTTTTCCGGTCGCATCAACAATGACCCTCAATCAGGCGCTACCCGGAATTTGTCGACCAATTACCTGAACTTTGAGCACACCGATGGCCTCAATGTCGTGAGCGTTGAATACGAAAAGCAATTCCCGGTGACCCAGTGGAAGGCACCTTTTGCCTCGCGTTGGGTGGCGTTGGTGGGCGCGGGCATCGTCTACCCCAAGACCAATGTCACCTTGAACATGCTGGGCCGGTCGCGCAATGACCAATTTCACTTGGCCGGTTACAGCGCGGGTGGTGGCGTGGGCTGGGAGGCCGACCTTTTGGACAGCTGGTTTTTCCGCAGCATGTTCAAAATGGGCTACGTGACCTTGCCCGATGTGTTGACCAGCTCACAAGGCGACAAGGCCTCGCACAACTTCACCTACAACGAGTTGCTGATCGCGGTGGGCAAGCGGTTTTAAGGCAAACCAAAACCTGGGGATGTCACCTCTGGGCCCAAATCTGTCGAATGACCTGCTCAAACAACCATTCGTTTGGCTGTGTTTTCAAAATGCAGGCCCACTGCTTTTTTGATTTTTTTAATGTCTCTTTGCTGAAGTGCAGAGGCTATTTCACCGTGCTCGTTCAGGGCATTGCGCCAATTGTCTGGCGTGCTGTTGCCGCTGAACCGCAAACTGCGCATGCGTTTGCTCAAGGCGTTGTGCATCAAGGTCAGGGATTCATTTTCAGCCATGGCCACGATGGCATCGTGAATTTGCTGATTCACTTGAAAGTATTCCGATCGTTTGCCCTTGGCATGAAGTTGTTTCATTTTTTCATGCGCTGCCAAAACTGTATCGATCTTTTTTTGATCGGCTTGGCATGCCTTTTCAGCGGCAAAAACCTCCAACAAGCCCATCAGCTCCAGCATATCGGTGGCATCTTTTCTGCTGAAAGTTTTGACCACTGCACCCCGCAAGGGCAACAACTCAACCAGGCCTTCTGAGGCCAGCACTTTGAGCGCCTCTCGGATGGGGGTGCGAGAGACTCCCAAATCACGGCTGATCTCAAGCTCAGGCACCCGTTGTCCAGGTTGCAGGTGGGACTCCACGATCAATTGGCGGATGCGGTCCGTCACTTCTGAGTGCAAAGACTTCCTGCGGATGGGGTTGCTGGTGGGCATCAATAAACCAAGGGTATTAACGGATGGGAGGGATTCTAATGGCCGGCTTAAACTGTGATCTGTAATTACAGGTTATCCATCGAGGGAGTCTGAATGACCGTTCCACGCATTGCCGTTTTCACCGGTGACCCAGCGGGCATTGGCCCTGAACTGGTGGCCCAATTGTTGGCAGATGCCGAAAGATGTGCCTGCGCCAACATCGTGTTGATTGGGCAAAAAAAGAACTTCCCAATTCCAGCGGCGGTGAAGTGGCACGAATGGCCAGGACTGCATGCGGATGAATTTGAAACGGCTAAAGCCCAAGCCAGCAATGGTCAATTCATGCTGGAGGGCCTGGCCCAAGGTGCCCAATTGGCCAGATCAGGCCAGGTCGATGCGTTTTGCTTTGCCCCTTTGAACAAAGGCGCGCTGCGTGCTGGTGGTATGCACCAAGAAGACGAGTTGCGTTGGTTTGCAGAAAACTTAAACCACAGCGGTGTGTGCGGCGAGCTCAATGTGCTCGACGGCCTGTGGACAGCCCGTGTGACATCGCATGTGCCTTTGAGCCAGGTCAGCGCCTTGATATCGACTGAAAAAGTATCCCAAGCCATTGAGATGCTCTATCGGTCTTTGCGAGCCAGTGGACTGGCCAGCCCGCGCATCGCCGTGTGTGGACTCAATCCTCACAATGGGGACAATGGTAACTATGGCGACGAAGAGGCCCGTGTGATTGAACCCGGTGTTCGACTGGCAGCGCAAAACGGATGTGTGGCCGATGGGCCGTTTCCAGCAGATACAGCATTTGTGCGTGCCATTCGCAAACCCGATGGCTACGACGGCGTGGTCACTATGTACCACGATCAAGGACAAATTGCCATGAAGTTGATGGGGTTTGAGCGGGGTGTGACCGTGCATGGGGGCCTGCCGATTCACATCACCACGCCCGCACATGGCACTGCTTATGACATTGCCGGCAAAGGCGTGGCCCATCCAGGGGCCATGTTCAATGCATTTGACCTGGCTTGTCGCCTGGGGCAGCACTGAGCGTGCCCGCGATGGATCGGTCTTGAAACCCTGAACCAAGGAGTAAACCCATGAATCGCCACACCTTTACCACCAGCCTGTTGATGAGCCTGCTGCTGGTGGTCCTGCCCACCCAGGCCCAATCGCCATACCCCACCAAAGCCGTGAAACTCATGGTTGGAGCAGGCCCAGGGGGCGGCACCGACATCATTGCCCGCATGCTGGCAGAGAAGTTTGCCGACGGCATCAAGGGCACATGGGTGGTCGAAAACAAACCTGGTGCTTCCAACACCATTGCGGCCGACATCACGGCCAAGGCCGCGCCAGATGGCCACACTTTGCTGGTGGCAACCAATACCGGCCAAGCCATTGCACCTCACCTGATGAAGCTTGGCTTTGACCCCATCAAAGACTTGATTCCAATTGGGCTCATCGTGACGGTACCCAATGTGCTGGTGGTGGGTGCACAAGTGCCGGTCAACAACGTGGCCGATTTGGTCAAGGCCATGAAAGCAAAGCCAGGCGACTTCAAATACGGCTCGTCGGGGGTGGGCAGTACCCAACACATTGCAGGCGAGGCCTTTGATGTGGCGGCAGGGACCAAAAGTGAGCACATCAGCTACAAGGGCAGCAGCCAGGCCCATTTGGACATCATTGGCGGCAGCATTCAAATGATGTTCGACACCACATCTTCTGCCATGTCACAAATCAAATCGGGAAAGTTCAGGCCATTGGCGGTGACCACCCCCATGCGCTCACCGCAATTGCCCGATGTGCCTACACTGGCTGAGACAGGCATCAGGGGTGCAGACATGAGCACCTGGTATGGGCTGTATGTCACCGCTGGAACGCCCCAAGAGGTGGTGACCAAACTGCAGCAAGAATTGGCGCGCATTTTGAAACTGCCAGAAGTTGAAGCCCGCCTCAAGGGCCTGGGCGGGGAGCCCGGGGCCATCTCGCCAGCCCAGTTTGGCGAATTGAACCGGCAAGAACATGAACGATTCGGAAAGTTGATTCGAGAAACCGGTATCAAGTTGCAATAAAGACTCAACTGCTTGTGTCGGCCTGTATTCGATCCCGTGGGTTGGCAAAGCCTCTACTTGCAGCCTCGCATTGACTAGGCCTGTCCTGTGTTCACAGTTTTAGCAAACAAATCGGCCTGATCCGCATCGAGGGCCGCTGGGGATGAAGGCTCACCTGAAGCCAAAGCCTGCGCCAAGTCAAGGCGCTGCAGCGAACCCACCCGCACACCCAGCAAGCGCAAGCGCTGTTTGAGCACCACGCGCTTGAGGCACTGCCCGGCTTGGCGGCGGATTTCTTCGGCATTGGCCGTGAAGTGGCCCAAGGTGATGTCGCGGGTCACGCTTTTGAAGTTGTCGTAGCGCAGCTTGATGCCAATGGTTTTGCCCACATAGCCTTTGCGCTGCAAATCGGCTGCCACCTGCTCGCACAGCCGGGTGAAGATGGCGCCCAACTCGGCGCGGTCATGCACCGCGTGCAAGTCGCGCTCGAAGGTGGTTTCGCGGCTCATGGACACCGGCTCACTTTCGGTTTGCACGGGCCGCTCGTCTTGGCCGTGAGCGGCGTCATACAGCCAAGCGCCATAGGCCTTGCCAAACTCGGCCTGCAGCCAGGTGCGCTCATGGGTGGCCAACTCGCCAATGGTGCGGATGCCTTTGGTCAACAACTTGGCCTCGGCTTTGGGGCCGATGCCATTGATCTTGCGACACGGCAAAGGCCAAATTTGGGTGGGCACATCCTGCGCGTGCAAGATGGAGATGCCATTGGGTTTGTTCAACTCGCTGGCCATCTTGGCCAATAACTTGTTGGGTGCGACGCCAATCGAGCAGGTCAGGCCCGTGGCTTGGAAAATGCTTTTTTGGATCAATCGTGCCAGCACCCGGCCACCCTCGCGCTGACCGCCGGGGACATCGGTGAAGTCGATGTACACCTCATCCACCCCTCGGTCTTCCATCAGCGGGGCAATCTCGGTGATGAGGCCTTTGAACTGTCGCGAATAGTGTCGGTATTGCTCAAAATCCACGGGCAGCAAAATCGCATCGGGGCACAGCTTGGCCGCTTTCATCACACCCATGGCCGAGCCCACGCCAAATTGGCGCGCTGCATAGGTGGCGGTGGTGATGACACCGCGACCCACATAGCCGCTGATGCGTGGAAAAAAATCCACCGGGATATCAGCCAAGTCGAGCGCTGTCCAATCGCGCTCGGGCCGCTCGGTGCGCAGCCGCTCGATCAAGAGGTCCTCGCGCCGACGTCCCCCGCCGATGACCACCGGCAGGCCCTTGAGCTGGGGGTAGCGCAGCAACTCCACCGACGCGTAAAACGCGTCCATGTCCAAATGCGCGATGCGCCGGGGCAGGGTCTCTGGGGAAAGGCTCACGCGTCAAGGATAGCCCAGTGGGGCTGTTGACCTGGCTGACCCGACATCGGGCTGGACGCTTGATGAGCGCGATTCATTGAGGTTGAGGCCTCCCTGGCTCAAGAGTTCCGGCGAGCCGCCGATCTATGAAGCTACAAGACAGGTGATTATTTTTAGATCACCCCCGACACCAGCCCGAGTCTTGAGGGCGCTCCACTTGTGGAGCCAGGGGTGATCGCCTTCTTTTTTTCCAATCAGTTAGAGATGCATGCTTGGTTTTTAATACTAAGATGTGCACATCACTTATTCAGTTTGAACGGTGACCGAGCCCATCGCTGTCATTCAATGCATCTCTGAGCCCCTATGAACCGCATCCAAATTCGCCGTGCAGATATCCATGATCTCGGGTTGATCACGCCATTGTTTGATCTGTACCGACAGTTTTATGAACAAGCTTCCGACTTGGCCGAGGCCGAAAACTTTTTGGCGCAACGCCTTCAACAAAATGAATCGGTGATTTTTCTGGCCTTTGATGGCGCCAATGCAGTTGGTTTTACCCAGCTGTACCCGGGGTTTTCATCGGTGTCCATGGCCCGCACTTTTTTGCTGAATGACTTGTTGGTGGTCAGCAGCCATCGGCGCCTTGGGGTGGGGTCTTTGTTGCTGGAGGCTGCGGTGGCACATGCCAAAGCAGAGCAAGCTGTTCGCATTTCATTGACCACCCATGTGGCCAATGCCACTGCCCAGGCTGTGTATGAGGCACAAGGATGGGCGCGTGAAAAAGCTTTCTTGACCTACAACTTCAAACTCACGCCTTGAAGCGTTTTTGTCGACCGCTATCATCAAGCTTCCTTTTCATTCGGAGCCCCAGATGAGCGATGCGGTGGTGGACTTGCTGCGCCAGGCCTTTGATGCGGCCGTGGCCTCGGCCCAGCCACAGGTGTGCGTGCCGCCCTTCATCCCTGCTGCGCCCAAAGGGCGTTTGATCGTGGTGGGTGCGGGCAAGGCCAGCGCCGCCATGGCACGCGCGGTGGAGTTGCATGCCCCTTGCCCGGTCAGCGGCTTGGTGGTCACCCGATACGGCCACGCGGTGGATTGCCAACACATAGAGATCGTGCAAGCCGCCCACCCGGTACCCGATGAAGCGGGCATGCAGGCCGCCCAACGCATGTTGCAGTTGGTGCAAGGCCTGAGCGCCGATGATGTGGTTTTGTGCTTAATCTCGGGCGGGGGTTCGGCCTTGTTGCCCTTGCCCATGTCTGGCATCACATTGGCTGATAAACAAAGCATTTCCCGCGCCCTGCTGCGCTGTGGCGCGAACATTGGCGAGATCAACACCGTGCGGCGCCATTTGTCGGCCATCAAAGGTGGGCGCTTGGCCGCCGCTTGTGCCCCGGCGCAAGTGATCAGTTTGTTGATCTCTGACGTGCCCGGCGATAAACCGATTGACATTGCCTCGGGCCCCACCGTGGGCGACCCCAGCACCTGTGCCGATGCCTTGGCCATTGTCAAGCGCTATGGCATTGACATGCCTGCGGCGGCCTTGGCGTGTTTGCAGTCGGGACAAGGCGAGTCGGTCAAGCCCGATGACCCACGCTTGCAACACAACCAAGTGCACATCGTGGCGTCACCGCAAATCGCGTTGGAGGCGGCGGCGCGGGTGATTGCGCAAGCGGGTCTTCGGGCACATATCCTGAGTGACGCCATTGAGGGTGAAGCCCGCGATGTGGGCCAAGTGATGGCCGCCATGGCGGTGCAAGTGGCCGAGCGCGGTCAACCCTTTGCCGCGCCTTGCGTGCTCCTCAGCGGTGGCGAGACCACGGTCACCGTCACTGGCGATGGGCGTGGTGGTCGCAACGTGGAGTTTTTGCTGTCTCTGGGTGTGGCCAGCCAAGGGCATGCACGCATCCATGCCCTGGCCGCCGACACCGATGGCATCGATGGGCAAGAAGAAACCGCAGGGGCGTATTGGACGCCCCAGACCATGGCGCGTGCCCATGCCCTGGGCTTAAACCCCATGGCCGAGTTGGACCGCAACAACGGGCACGGATTTTTTGAAGCCCTGGGCCAGCAAGTGGGCGACGGCCCGACCCGCACCAATGTCAACGACTTTCGCGCCATCCACATTGGCTGAGCACATCGGCTGAACCCATGGACACCCAGACCCCAGACAAAGCCACTGTGCGACGCGACTTGGTTGCAGCCAATCAATGGGCCGTCAGTGGCGGTGTGTGCACTGTGCCAGCCCCGAGGTCGAGTGCCTGGCGCAAGCGCAATGGGTGGGCGATGGCCGCACACCCGAAGACCAAAACGAATGGCTTGTCTTGTTGCGCGAGCTGCAAGCGCCCGTTCAATCCCTTTGTTTTTCTACAGGAGCGTCCCCATGCCCACCATCCGTGTTGAATTGTTTGAAGGCCGCACGCCCGAGCAAAAGCGCAACTTGGTTGCCGCTTTGACCGAGGCGGCGGTGAAAACCTTGGGCGGCTCGCCCGAGAGCGTGGACGTGCTGCTGTTTGACATCAAACCCTCGGATTGGTCCACTGGTGGTGTGCTGTGGAGCGAGAAAAAACCCAGCAGCTGAAGCCCTGGGCAGCGCCTCAAGTGGGGTAGGTGCCGGGCAGCAAAATGTCGCGATTGACGTTGCGGATATCGGTGTGGCCGCAAAAGGCCATGGTCACATCCAACTCTTTGTGGATGATTTGCAAGGCCTTGGTCACACCCGCTTCGCCCATGGCGCCAAGGCCGTAGACCATGGCGCGGCCAATCATGGTGCCGCGCGCGCCCAAGGCCCAGGCCTTGAGCACGTCTTGGCCACTGCGGATGCCGCCGTCCATCCACACCTCGATGTCAGATCCCACCGCGGCCACGATGCCCGGCAGGGCTCGGATGCTGCTGGGCGCACCGTCGAGTTGGCGCCCACCGTGGTTGCTCACCACGATCGCATCGGCACCACTTTGCACCGCCAAACGCGCGTCTTCGGCGTCCATGATGCCTTTGAGGATGAGCTTGCCGCCCCATTGTTTTTTCACCCATTCGATGTCGGGCCAGCTGAGGCGCGGGTCGAATTGCTCGTTGGTCCAGGCCGCCAGTGAGCTCATGTCGCTGACGTTTTTGACGTGGCCAATCAGATTGCCAAAGCTGCGCCTGGAGGTGCCCGCCATCCCTAAGCACCAGCGGGGCTTGGTGAGCAGGTTGAGAATGTTGCGCAGGGTCGGCCTGGGCGGGGCGCTCAAGCCATTTTTGATGTCTTTGTGGCGCTGGCCAATGACTTGCAAATCCAGGGTGAGCACCAAGGCACTGCACTGGACCACTTTGCAGCGCTCGATCATGCGGGCCATGGCGTCGCGGTCGCGCATCATGTAGAGCTGAAACCAAAACGGTGCTTGAGTGTGCTGGGCGATGTCTTCGATGGAGCAAATGCTCATCGTCGACAAGGTGAATGGAATGCCAAATTTTTTGGCAGCAAGCGCTGCGTGAATTTCACCATCGGCATGCTGCATGCCGGTCAAGCCCACGGGGGCGATGCTCACCGGCATGTGGGTCGGCACGCCCACCATGGTGGTGGCGGTGCTGCGGTTTTCCATGTTGACCGCCACGCGCTGGCGCAGTTGGATGGCATGGAAGTCGTTTTCATTGGCGCGGTAGGTGCCCTCGGTCCAACTGCCCGAGTCGGCATAGTCGTAGAACATGCGTGGCACGCGTTTTTCGGCCAAGACACGCAAGTCTTCGATGTTGGTGATCACTGGCATGGGGACTCCTGTTGGGGGCTCATGCCCAGATCACATCTTGGTTTTGGGCATACCAAACATCGACCTGGGTTTTGACCAATTCTTCAATGCGGTTGCGTTTGATTTTCATCGTGGGTGTGAGGCAGCCGTTGTCGATGCCCCAAGGGGCATTGGCAATCACAATGCACTGCAATTGCTCATAGTTGGCGACTTGTTGGTTGACTTGTTTCAGCAACATCCCCAACTCGGTGCTGACGTGCTCGCGTGTGCCGCTTTGTTGCAACTCCATGCGCAGTTGTTCGGCCAACACCACCAAGGCATAGGGTTGGGCTTGGGCACTGCCTGAGACCATGGACAACTCGATCATGGGGTGGGCGTTGAGCCGGTTTTCGATGGGTGCAGGGGCCACATATTTGCCCTTGGAGGTTTTGAACAACTCTTTGAGCCGCCCGGTGATTTTCAGTTGCCCATCAGAGCGGCGCTCGCCCAAGTCGCCGGTGCGAAAGTAGCCATCGGCGGTGAAAGACTCGGCATCCAAATCGGGCCGTTTGTAGTAGCCCACCATTTGGCCAGGCGACTTGATGAGGATTTCGCCCTCCGGGCTGAGCCTGACCTCCACCCCGGGGTAGGGGATGCCCACATACCCGGGCTCGTTGAATTGTTCAGTGCCGGTGTGCGAATACGCAAAGTCTTCGGTCATGGCATAGCCTTCGACCAAGCGCAACCCCAGGTGGCGGTACCAGCGCACCAATTCGGCGGGCAACGGTGCCGAACCGCTGCCGGCCAAGGTGGCTTGGTCCAGGCCCAAACCCGCCAGCACCTTGCGGCGCACGACATTTCCCAAAATGGGCAGGCTGAGCAAAAAACCCAGTTTTTTGGGCGGCATCTTGGCGTAGACGCCTTGTTGGAATTTGAGCCACAAGCGCGGCACAGAAATGAAGATGGTGGGCCGGGCCCGCTGCAAGTCCATCACAAAGGTGTCCAGCGCTTCGGCAAAAAACACCTGTATTTGACCGCTGTACAAGGCAACGCTTTCGACAAAAGCCCGCTCAAACACATGGGCCAGGGGCAAGTAAGACAGCATGCGGTGTGGCTTGCCAGTGCCTTGGTCTTTTTCGAGGAAATCAAAAATGCCTTTGGCGACATCGCAAATGCGGCCAAAGTTGTGCATCACCCCTTTGGGTTGACCCGTGGAGCCGGAGGTGTACATCAGCATGGCCAAATCGTTGGCCGATCGGCTGGGTTCGCCGGGCATCGGAGGGGTTTGGGCCACGATGTCGTCCCAACGCCGGAATGGGGTGGCTGGCGCCAGTGGCATGGCGATGCAAGGCACGCCTTCGGGCACGCCAGGGGCTTGTTCGGGCCAGGTGTCGAGCTTGCCCACAAACAGCAGGCTGGATTCGCTGTGCTCAAGCACATAACGAATGGTGTCTGCGTTTTCGGTGGGGAAGATGGCCACCGTGGTATGGCCAGCCATCCAAATGGCCAACTCGGCCATGAAAAAGTGGGCGCAGTTTTTGGACAAGATACCCACTTTGGCACCGGGTGCCAGGCCCAGGCTTTGCAAATGCGTGGCCATGCGCCGCGCTTGGTCCATGGTTTGAGCCCAGGTGTAAGTAACCACCTGTCCACCGCCGGTGGGTTGGGTCAAAAAAACCTGCTGAGCCAGGGCTTTTTCATGGTGATAGAGGTGGTCTAACAAGGTGTTTTTGGACATGGCGTTGTGCAAAAGAGGTGGTAAGGGGCAAAGAAAGGAACGTTATCGCTTGAGGGTACATCTATCGGCCAAGCTTACCGAGAAAATATTTTAAAACCAAGGATGGCCATTCGCACTGCGGGTTGGCCCTGATGCGGCCTTCAATCATCGGCAACGCGCGGCCTCAAGATGCTTGTTGATATCAGTTCAGTGAAGGGGCGCAAGGCTTTCAAGCCAAGCGCTGCTGATGCCGCGCAATTTGGGCTTTGACCTGTGCAGGGGCGGTGCCGCCCACGGTGTTGCGCGCATTCAAGGAGCCGTGCAGGCTCAAAATGGCGTAGACATCTTTTTCGATGGACGGGTGAAAGCCTTGCAGCACTTGCAGAGATAACTCGGACAAGTCGCAGCCTTGGTGGCTGGCGGCTTTCACCGCGTGCGCCACGGTTTCGTGGGCATCGCGAAACGGCAGGCCTTTTTTCACCAAGTAGTCGGCCAAGTCGGTGGCGGTGGCGTGGCCTTTTTTCGCTGCGGCTTCCATGTGCGCGGCATTGACGCTGAGGCCGCCTTCTTTGACGCCGGTGGTGGGGTTGGTTTGTCCGCCGATCATCTCGGCAAAGATGCGCAAGGTGTCTTTCAAAGTGTCCACCGTGTCAAACAGCGGCTCTTTGTCTTCTTGGTTGTCTTTGTTGTAGGCGAGAGGCTGGCCTTTCATCAGGGTGATCAAGCCCATTAGGTGGCCCACCACACGGCCGGTTTTGCCTCGGGCCAACTCGGGCACATCGGGGTTTTTCTTCTGCGGCATGATCGAAGAACCCGTGGTGAAGCGGTCGGCCAATTGAATGAACGCGAAGTTTTGGCTCATCCAAATGATCAGCTCTTCCGACAGGCGGCTGATGTGCACCATGCACAGCGCGGCAGCAGCGGTGAACTCGATGGCGAAGTCGCGGTCGCTCACCGCATCTAAGCTGTTTTGGCACAACTGCGCCTCGCCTTGGGCGTTGACCATGC
>Ga0194077_1058_pt1 | contig 20163 bp, 24 predicted proteins | sample LauGreSuBDMM15SN_2_FD_133647 | JGI IMG/M metagenome (GOLD analysis project Ga0194077, IMG submission 133647) | reverse complement strand
TTCCCCATGTTCAGCAAAACCAGCGTCACCGGCGCCCAGGCCGTGCCCTTGTTCAAGCAATTGAGCGAACTGACCGGCACCCGCCCGCGCTGGAACTTCTATAAATATGTGATTGCCCGTGACGGCACCCACGCCGTGGCCTTCAACAGCATGACGGGCCCGCAAGACAAAAACTTTGTTGCCGAAGTGGAAAAGCAGCTCAATGTCAAGCTGCCCTGACACTTTTCGCCAAAATACCTGCATTGGCGGGCCTCTTCAGGCCCCAGACCTTGTTGGTTCACACACCCCATGAAAGTTGCGATCGTTGGTTCTGGCATTGCCGGCCTGAGTGCGGCCCACGCCCTGCATGGCCAAGCCCAGGTCAGCCTGTTTGAGGCGGGTGACTACTTTGGCGGCCACACCCACACGGTGGACGTCACCTTGCCCAGCGCTGGCAAACCCATCACGCACGGGGTGGACACCGGTTTTTTGGTGTTCAACGAGCGCACTTACCCTGGACTGATCGCCTTGTTGGCTGAATTGGGCGTGCCCAGCGCGGTCTCGGACATGTCGTTTTCGGTGCAAGTGCCGCGCCCCGACGGCCGGCCTGGCCTGGAGTGGAATGGGGCCACCCTCAACGCCGTGTTTGCCCAGCGCAGCAACCTGCTGCGACCGCGCTTTTGGGCCATGCTGCGCGACGTGCTGCGCTTCAACACCCTGGCCAGTGGCCTGGCCGAGCAAGGGCAAGAAGCCGGGTTGCAACAGCCTTTGGAAGATTTTTTGACCGCCCACCAGTTTGGCCCGGTGTTTCGCGACTGGTATTTGCTGCCCATGTTGGGCTGCATTTGGAGCTGCCCCACCGATCAAATGCTGCGCTTCCCGGTGGCCACCTTGATCCGCTTTTGCCACAACCATGGGCTGATCCAAGTCAACAACCGCCCGCGCTGGCACACCGTGCGCGGGGGTGCGCGGGAGTATGTGGCGCGCATCACCGAGCGCATCGGCGACAAGCGCTTGCGCACCCCGGTGCGGCGCATTGAGCGCACACCCCAAGGCGTGCGCGTGTTCACCGACGCTGGCCCCGAAACCTTTGACCACGTGATCCTGGCCTGCCATGCCGACCAAGCCCTGGCCATGCTGGCCCATCCCAGCTTGGAGGAGTCAGCCACCTTGGCCGCCATCCGCAGCCAGCCCAACGAGGCCGTGCTGCACACCGACGCATCGGTGATGCCCCAGCGAAAACTGGCCTGGGCGGCGTGGAACTACGAGCGCAGCGCCAGCCCCCAGCGCGAACAGCAACAGGTGTGTTTGCACTACTGGATCAACCAATTGCAGCCGCTGCCGTTTGATCAGCCGGTGATCGTCTCGCTCAACCCGCTGCGCGAGATCGACCCGGCCTGCGTGCTGGGCCGCTACGCATACGACCACCCGGTGTTTGACCTGGCTGCCATCGAGGCGCAGCGCCACATGGCGGCCTTGCAAGGTCAGCAACACACTTGGTATGCCGGTGCCTGGCTGGGCTATGGCTTTCATGAAGACGGCCTGCGCGCCGGTCAAGCGGCTGCGCGCGGCATCTTGAACGGGGCAGACCCGAGCGTGAGCCAGGTGGTCCCATGAACCTGGCATGGACACCCCCAGCTGCGGTCGGCCCGATGCTCGGGTTTGGCCAGGTGCGCCATGCGCGCTTAAAGCCCCAAGCCCATGCCTTTGCCTACCCCACTTATTTTTTGATGCTGCCCATGCGGCATCTGCAAGCCCATGGCGGCGGGGCTTTGGCACTGAACCGGCGCGCGGCGCTGAGCTTTCACGACACCGATCACGGCGACGGCCGCAGCCCCGCTGAAGGTGGGTCCTTGGGCTGGCTGCTGGAGTTGCTGGCGCGCGAAGGCATCGACGACGCCGATGGCGAGGTGTGGCTGCACTGCTACCCCCGGGTTTTGGGCTATGCCTTCAAACCGGTGAGCTTTTGGTATTGCCACCGCGCCGACCACCGCTTGCGCGCCATCGTGGTGGAGGTCAACAACACTTTTGGCGAACGCCATTGCTATTTGTTGCCCACGCCGCAATGGGGGGCGGAGCAAACCGCATCCAAGGTGTTCCATGTATCCCCCTTTTGCCACATTGAGGGCGTCTACCGCTTCCGCTTCATGCGCACCCAACGCGCTGACGGCGAGCGAACGGTTGTGCGCATCGACCACGACGACGCCCAAGGCCCGCTGCTGCAAACCAGCGTCAGCGGCCAGTTGGAGCCGGTGAGCGCCCACAGCCTTCGCCGCGCGATTTGGCAGTTCCCATTGATGACCTGGGGCGTGATCGCCCGCATCCATTGGCAAGCCCTGAAACTGTGGTGGCAGCGCATACCGTATGTGCCCAAACCCCACCGCCCCTCTCAATTTGTGACCCGCTGAGTTGACCCGAACCGATGAACACCTCCACCGCGCCGCAGCACCGACTGCCCACCGACATGCCCCTGGCCGCACGCCAGGTTCTGCCCCTGCTGCAAAAACTCCAGCATGGCCGATTGCACCTGCGCTTGCCCAACGGCAGTGAGTCGGTCTACGGCCAAGGCGAGCAACCCAGCGCCAGTTTGGTGGTGCACGACTGGGGGGTGTTTGCCGCCGCCATGCGCAGCGGCGACATTGGCTTTGCCGAGTCGTTCATTGCCGGCGAATGGGAAACCCCCGATTTGTGCGCCTTGCTGCGCGTCTTCATTGCCAACCGCAACGCGCTGGAAGACGTGATTTACGGCCACTGGTGGGGCCAGTTGGCGCACCGGCTGCGCCATTGGCTCAACCGCAACACCCGCAGCAACAGCCGCAAAAACATCCATGCCCATTACGACCTGGGCAACGCGTTTTACAGCCTGTGGCTGGACCCGACCATGAACTACTCATCGGCCTGGTTCGATGGCAACCCCATGCTGCCCATGGACCAAGCGCAAGACGCCAAAGTGCGTCGCGCCTTGCGCATGGTCAACCTCACACCGGGCCACAACCAACGCTTGCTCGAAATAGGCTGCGGCTGGGGCGCGCTGGCCGAAATGGGCACCCGTGAATGGGGCGTGGCGTTCACCGGCGTGACGCTCAGCGAACAACAACTCGCGCATGCGCAAAAGCGTTTGACCGATCAGGGCTTGGGCGATCAGGCCCAGTTTCGCTTGCAAGACTACCGCGACATCACCGACCCCGCGTTTGACGCCATTTGCTCCATCGAGATGATCGAAGCCGTGGGTCAGGCGTATTGGCCCACCTACTTTGAAACCGTGGCGCGCTTGCTCAAACCCGGTGGACGCGCCTGCATCCAAAGCATTGTGATCGCCGACGCCCACTTTGATCGCTATGTGCGCGGCACCGATTTCATCCAACAGTACATCTTCCCCGGCGGTTGTCTGCCTTCGCCCAGCGCGTTTCGCCAGCACGCACAAGCTGCGGGCCTGCGCGTGGTCGACGAGTTTGCCTTTGGCTTGGACTATGCCCACACCTTGCGTTTGTGGCGCGAGCGCTTCATGCAGGTCAAGCCCCAGGTGCTGGCGCTGGGCTTTGACGAGCGCTTTGTGCGCATTTGGCAGTTCTACCTGGCCTACTGCGAAGCCGCCTTCATGGAAGCCAGCACCGACGTGGTGCAGTACACCTTGCTCAAGCCATGAGCTTGCAAGGCCCGGCTTTTTTGCTGGCATGGCTGTGGTTGGGCGCGCAAGCCTTGGGGCCCGCCCATGCCGGACCCCCGCCCAGGCCTGTGGCGGCCACGCCCAGCCCCAACGACACGCTGGCCATGGGCACTGCATTGGAGCGGCTGCTCAAACGCTGGTTGGGGACACCCCAACTGGTGGGCCAAGGAACGCTTCGGTATTTTGGTTTTTCCATCTACCAAGCCCAGCTCTGGGCGGGTCAACGCCCGCCAGAGGCGGGCCTGTCTTGGGCGCAACAACCCGTGTTGTTGTCGCTGCATTACCAGCGTGATTTCAAAGGCGAGGACATTGCGCAGCGCAGCTTTGAGGAAATGCAGCGCCACCCATTGATGCGCGCGAGCGATCATGCGGCCTGGCTTGCAGCACTCAAGGCATTGATGCCCGATGTGCGCACAGGAGAACGCTTGATCGGCGTTTACCAGCCCGGCCAAGGGCTGCAGCTGTGGCACGACGGGGCCAGCTTGCGCGAATTGGGCACCGCGCCCGACGCGCTGATGGCGCAGGTGTTCATGGGCATTTGGCTTGACCCATCGACGTCGCAACCTGAACTGCGCCAGCGCTTGCTGGGCCTGTCCAAGCCGTGACGACCGCGCCTTGGCCGCTGGGACGCGCCGACCTGGCGCGTTTGGGCGCGATGGGTTTTCCGCTGGCCTTTGTGGCCTTGCCCTTGTACGTGGTGCTGCCCCACCACTATGCCAACACCTACGCCCTGCCCCTGTCGTGGATCGGCGCTTTGCTATTGGCGACGCGCTTGGGTGACGCCTTCATCGACCCCTGGTTGGGGCGTTGTACCGATCGCTGGTTTGCCCAGGCCCACACGCGGGTGTTGGCCTGGGCGCGCGCCTGCAGCGTGGTGTTGAGCGGGGGTTTGGTGCTGCTGTTTTTTCCGCACGGAGTCTTGCCCGCGCCCGCTTCTCCAGTGGGCTTGATGGGTGTGGCCAGCTTGGCTTTGGTGGCCTGCTGTGTCGGCCTGAGCACCTTGAGCTTGGCCCACCAATCCTGGGGCGCGCGCCTTGGTGGCAATGAGGCGCAGCGCAGTCACTTGGTGGGCTGGCGCGAAGGCCTGGGCCTGTTGGGGGTGATTTGCGCCAGTGTTTTGAGTGCCACGGCAGGCGTGGGCGCGATGGTGGCGGCGTTTGCGCTGGCCTTGGTGGTGGCGCTGTGGGCATGGCACCATGCACCGGCACCCGCACCAACATCCGGCGCAACGACCGCGCATGCCAAGGCCGCCCCAGACGCCCAGAGCCCTCCATCCACCGCACCCACCCTGACACCCATGCGCATGGGCGCGCCATTGCAGCAACCGTTGTTTCGCGGTTTGTTGGCGGTGTTTGTGCTCAATGGCATTGCCAGCGCCATCCCGGCCACCTTGGTGCTGTTTTTTGTGCAAGACCGTTTGCAAGCCGCACCCGGACAAGAGGGGATTTTTTTGGCCATCTATTTTTGCGCGGCCGCCGTTTCCATGCCCCTGTGGTTGCGCGCTGTGCAACGCCTGGGCTTGGTGCGCTGCTGGCTGCTGGGCATGGGGCTGGCCATGGGGGTGTTCATTTGGACTTTGGGCTTGGGCACGGGCGACACCTGGGCCTTTGGCTGGGTGTGTGCGCTCTCGGGGCTGGCCCTGGGCGTGGATGTGATCGCCCCCGGCGCCTTGCTCACCGGCGTGGTGCAGCGCTTGGGACAGTCGCAATCGCACCAAGGCCTTTACTGGGGCTGGTGGCAGGTCGCGACCAAACTCAACCTGGCCTTGGCCGCAGGACTCACCTTGCCCGCCCTGCAATGGTGGGGCTACACGCCAGGACAACACGATGCCGCTGGCCTGTGGACGCTCAGCTGCGCTTATGGCCTAATTCCTTGCCTGCTCAAAGTTGCGGCCGCCCTGTGCCTGTGGCTGCACCGGCACCCACTGACCCCACCCACCCCGTCGGAGACCTCCCCATGAAACGTCGTTCTTTGTTGCTGGCTGCACCGGTCGGTGCATTGGTCAGCTTGGCCGGTTGTGCTGGCCCGCGCATTGACGAGTTGGCCCAAGAGCTGCCGCGCTTGGACCTGCGCCGGTACTTCAACGGCACCGTGGACGCCTGGGGCATCTTCACCGATCGCAACGGCAAAGTGGTCAAGCGCTTCACCGTGGTGATGGACTGCCGCTGGAGCGGCGAGGAAGGTGTGCTTGACGAGCAATTCAGCTACAGCGATGGCACCAAACAGCGGCGCGTGTGGCGCTTGCGCCATTTGGGCAACGGGCGCTACAGTGGCCGTGCCGACGACGTGGTGGGCGAGGCCCAAGGCCAAACCCAGGGCAATGCTTTTCAATGGGGTTACACCCTGGCCTTGCCCGTCGATGGCCGGGTGTGGGAGGTGCAGTTCGATGATTGGATGTACCTGATGGACGAGCGCGTGATGCTCAACAAAGCGCGCATGAGCAAATGGGGCATCTACCTGGGCGAGGTCACCCTGTCGTTCACCAAGCGAGGGGGGGTATGACGCCCAAGTCCCAACGCATTGACGCATTGGCTTGCGCCTGCATCTGCGCCACCACCGGCAAAGTCGACATCTTCATCGACTTCGGTCACGGCAATTGCATCAGTTGCAGCGCTGTCAACCACTCCCAGAGGCGGCCATGGCTTTGAACCCCACGCTGGCATCTTGGCGCGGCCAACGCGTGTGGTTGATTGGCGCCTCCAGCGGCATAGGCCTGGCCTGCGCCGAGGCCTTGCACCAGGCCGGGGCCGTGGTGTGTGTGTCGGCCCGCAAAGCCGCCGCGCTGGATGCGTTTGTGGCCCAGCACCCCGGTGCGCGCGCCCTGGCCATGGACGTGACCGACGCCGCCAGCGTGGCCCAGGCCTGCCAAGCCGCTTGGGGTTCGCAAGGCCTGGATTGGGTGGTGTATTGCGCCGGCCACTACCAAGCCCACGATGCACGCCACTTCGACCTGCCCGACATGCTGCGCCACCAAGACGTGAATTACACCGGCGCCCTGCGCGTGCTCGACGCGCTGCTGCCGCGCCTGATGGCCCAGGGACGCGGGCATGTGAGCCTGGTATCGAGCGTGGCCGGCTACCGGGGCCTGCCCAAAAGCCTGGCCTATGGGCCGACCAAAGCCGCCCTCACCCATTTGGCCGAGGCCTTGTACTTTGACCTGCACCCGGCGGGCTTGGGGGTGAGTGTGGTCAACCCCGGCTTTGTGCAAACCCCGTTGACCGCGCAAAACGACTTTCACATGCCGGCCTTGATGCAACCCGCCGACGCGGCGCAATGCATGCTGCAAGGCTGGCAGCAAGGCGCATTTGAAATTCACTTTCCCAAACGCTTCACCCGCTGGATGAAGCTGATGCAAGTCTTGCCCTACGCGTGGTTTTTCCCGCTGGTGGCCCGCATGACCCGACCGCGCCCATGAACCCAAGCCCAAGCCTTGTTCCAGATGAAGCCCCTGCCAGCGACATCGCGGACATCGAGCGATTTTTCTCCGAGATGACGCCGGCACACTTAACCCGCCTGGGCGAGGTCTACAGCGCCGATGCTTGGTTCAAAGACCCGTTCAACGAGGTGCAGGGCTTGGAGGCGGTGCGGGGTATTTTTCAACACATGTACGACAGCCTGAACCAGCCGCGCTTCATCGTCACCACCCGGGTGGTGCAAGGCCACCAGTGTTTTTTGACCTGGGACTTTGTGTTCGGTCTGCGCGGCCAAACCACCGAGATCACGGTGCGCGGGGCATCGCATTTGTGGCTTGCGCCCGGCACCGATGGGCGCTGGCGCATCTCACGCCACCGCGACTACTGGGACGTGGCCGAGGAGCTGTATGAAAAGCTGCCGCTGCTGGGCGCATTGATGCGCTGGCTCAAGCGGCGCGTGAACGCACCGCCCCGCTGATCAGGTGGGTGCGGGCAAAGTCTCGCTGAAACTGCTGCGCTGGCTCATGCGCTCGAGCAGCTTGTCCAAGGTCGGGTAATCACTGCGCCAGTCGATGTGGGCGAAGCGAAAGTCCAAGTAAGCCAGGGCGCAACCGACGGCAATATCGGCCAAGCTGAAATGGGTGCCCGCACAAAAACTGCGCTCGCCCAAGCCCCGCGCCATGGCGCTCAAGGACAAGTGGATTTTGTCCATTTGCCGCGCCACCCAGGCCGGGCTGCGCTGGCTTTCCTCGCGCCCTGGCCAGGTGTTTTCCAAGCGCGCCAAGATGGCCGCATCCAGCAAACCATCGGCCAAGGCCTCCCAGGTTTTCACCTCGGCGCGCTCGCGCCCCGACGAGGGAATCAGTTTGCCCACAGGCGACAAGGTGTCCAGGTACTCGACGATGACACGCGAATCAAACAAGGCCTCGCCGCCTTCCATGATCAAGCAGGGCACCTTGCCCAGTGGGTTGGACAAGTTGATGGCGGTTTGTGCCGACCACACGTCTTCTAAAACCAATTGATAGTCGAGTTTTTTTTCGGCCATCACGATGCGCACTTTGCGAACGTAAGGGCTGGTGATGGCACCAATGAGTTTCATGCTGAGCGGTCAAAACGAAGTGGCCTTCATTCTATCGGTCACCGCGACCCCGAATGCAAAGGCATTCCCCTGTTGACAACAGTGCCTGGCCTAAAATCACTCGATGAACCACTCTGCCATCACTGCTTTGTCGCCGCTGGACGGTCGCTACGCCAACAAACTCACCGCGTTGCGCGCTTTGATGAGCGAACAAGGCTATATGCACCGGCGTGTCCAGGTGGAGGTGGCCTGGTTGGTCGCTTTGAGCGAAGCCGGTTGGGCCGAGTTCCCCCCGCTCAGCGCGGCCGCCCGTGCCCACTTGCGCGCATTGGTGACCGACTTTGGCACCAGCGACGCAGCGGCCATCAAAGACATTGAAAAAACCACCAACCATGACGTGAAAGCGGTGGAGTATTGGATCAAGGCGCAATGCCAGCGGTCTGATTTGACCGATGCGGTGCGCCATGAGCTGGCACCCGTGGTGGAGTTCATCCACTTTGCCTGCACCAGCGAAGACATCAACAACACCAGCCATGCCTTGCAATTGCAAGCCGCGCGCACCCAAGTGGTGTTGCCTGCGTTGCAACGCGTGTTGGGCCAGTTGCGCAGCATGGCCAGCGTCCATGCCAACGTCCCCATGCTCAGCCGCACCCATGGCCAAACCGCCACCCCGACCACGGTGGGCAAAGAGTTCGCCAACGTGGCCGCACGCTTGCAGCATGCCCACGACGGCATCGCCGCCGTTCGCCTGATGGCCAAAATGAATGGCGCCGTGGGCAACTACAACGCGCATTTGAGTGCCTGGCCCGACATGGATTGGGAGGCCTTTGCCCGCCGCGTGGTGGAAACCCCCGACCACAGCGATGCCCAGGCCCCCTTTGGGCTGGGCTTGAACTTTCAAGCCTACAGCACGCAAATTGAGCCGCACGACCACATGGCCGAGTTGTTCGACGCGGTGGCGCGGGCCAACACCATCTTGATCGACCTGGCGCGCGACGTGTGGGGCTATGTGTCGCTGGGCTACTTCAAACAACGCTTGAAAGCCGGTGAAATTGGCTCGTCCACCATGCCGCACAAAGTCAACCCCATCGATTTTGAAAACGCCGAGGGCAACTTAGGCCTGGCCAATGCCCTGCTGCGCCACATGAGTGAAAAGCTGCCGATCAGCCGCTGGCAGCGCGACCTGAGCGACAGCACGGTGTTGCGCAACATGGGTGTGGCCCTGGGACACGCGGTGCTGGCTTACCAGTCGCTCAGCGTGGGGCTGGACAAGCTCGAGCTCAATGCCGAAGCCTTGCAAGCCGATTTGGACAACGCTTGGGAGGTATTGGCCGAACCGATCCAAACCGTGATGCGCCGCTACGGCGTGGCCGGCGCTTATGAGCAGCTCAAAGAGGTCACGCGGGGCAAACAGGTGCGGGCCCAAGACCTGCATGCTTTGATTGAGCGGCTCGACATCCCCGCTGACGCCAAAGCCCGCTTGCTGGCCCTGACGCCAGCCACCTATGTGGGCATGGCCGCCAGCCTGGCCCAACGCCAGGCCTGACATGGCGATCAAATCCACGGTCTTCAAAGCACAGCTGCAAATTGCCGACATCGATCACGCGTATTACGCCGATCATGCTTTTACCCTTGCGCGCCACCCCAGCGAAACCGATGAGCGCATGATGGTGCGCTTGGTGGCCATGGCCCTGAACGCGCACCAACTGCAAGACACCTGCCATGGCGACGGCCATTTGCTGTTTGGTGCGGGCTTGTCCGACCCCAACGAGCCCGATGTGTTGCTGCGCGACTTCACCGGCCGCACCCGCTGGTGGATCGAAGTCGGCCAGCCCCAAGACAAGCCTTTGCTCAAGGCCTGTGGCGTGGCCGATGTGGTGTGCGTGTACGCCTTTCACCACGCCGCCGATGTGTGGTGGCGCGGGATCAAAAACGCCTTGATCAAGCCGCGCAATTTACAAGTCTGGCGCATCCCCGCCGATACCGCCCAAGCGCTGGTGGGCCTGGCCGAGCGCAGCATGGCCTTGCAAGCCACGCTGCAAGAAGGCGTGCTGATGCTGGGCAATGCCCGTGGCACGGTGAATGTGGAATGTGAGCGTTGGCTGTGAGCCCTCGCCGGCTGAATTCAGCCGCCTGGCGCGGTCGCCTGGGGCATTGCGGCCACTTTGTTCAGCGGCCTTTTTTCTGCAGCGCGCTCGGCGTAGCGATTAAAGCGCCACGAGTCCGCACTCAAGGTGATGCGCCGCCAGGTGGTGCGTTTGGCACCCGGGCTCATCTCGGTCCAGCGCTGCACTTCATCAAAACTGCGCCCGCAACCTTTGCACCAGGCGTCGCCTTGGCTGGTGGAGCAAATGGCAATGCACGGGGTGTCTGGCGTGGTGTCGTACCAGGTGCGCCAAGCGTCCATGGCCTTGGGCGGGAAACCCTTTTCCGACGCCTCGTCCTCGTGGTGGTACACCATCAAGGCATACACCTCGGCCAAAGCGCGGATTTCTGGCGCCAAAGTGATGCCGTCTGGCGAAGGCTTGCGCTCACGCCAATAATTGATCGCAGCTTCGATGTCGGTGATGTGGATGGCGGCCATGGGGGGGTGGATGATAGAACATCCTCTCAGGGCCCCATCGCCCGCATGACGCGGTCCGCAAGCCAAGGTGCCCGCCCATGAAACTGTTGCTCAAATGGCTGCTCAGTGCCACGGCGCTGATGGCCTTGTCCGAGCTGCATCCTGGCATTGAAGTGGCCCACTTTGCAGTGGCCTTGTCCGCCGCACTGGTGATTGGCTTGCTCAACTTGTTGGTGCGTCCGGTTCTGGTGCTGCTGACCTTGCCGGTGACCTTGATCAGCCTGGGCCTGTTTGTGTTTGTCATCAACGCCTTTTTGTTTTGGATGGCGGCACAAATGCTCAACAACTTTCGCGTCGACAGCTTTGGTGACGCGCTGGTGGGCTCGCTGATTTACTCGGCGCTGGGCATGCTGATCGACTCAGCGCTGAAGCAGCTGTTCCCGCCGAAGTGAGTCGAGCTCGCGCAAATTGGCGTCAATGATCGACGCCTCAATGTGGTCGCCGCGCTCCATTTGCCCATCCCGGGTTTTTTGCTGCACCAAGGCCTGCGCGGCGCGCAAACGGTCTTGGGCACCGGTCAAATCGTGCTGCAACCAATGCACCTGGGCTTGGGCCCGGATGGCACGCAAGGTTTTGCCTTGGCATTGCCAAGCCTGCGATAACAGCGACCAGGCCAGGGTGTCGCGCGGGCGCTCAAGCATCCAGGCCTCCAGTTCTTGCGACGCCGTGGCGCACTGTGGTGCTTGAGCCAGCGCCAAGCGGGCTTGGGCCAACCACAACACCTCCGAGCGGCTTTGGCGCGACAGCTGGCCTTGCAACACGTCGACCGCCGCTTGCGGCTGTCCGGTTTGCAACGCCACCTCGGCGCGCACGCCACGCCACCACGCTGGCGCCGCCGTTGCCAACAAGGGGCCCAAACGCTCGAGTTTTTGCTGCGCTGGTAACGCTTGTTTCAAGCGCAGATCGGACAGCACAGCGGCATACAACACAGCAGCTTGGCGCTGTGGAGCATAGGTAGACAAGTCGCTGTCTTGCGCCGCTTCGGACAAGCGGCGCATGCCCTCGACGCCGGTTTGCACCAGGGCGCGCGCACGGGCCCCCGTGAGCACATCGTCCCAATCCACCGGCGCGGGCTTGGGCTGGGCCAAGCCAGGCTGGCGCAACTGCATATCGGCAATGCGCTCGGTGGTCAGCGGGTGGCTGCGCAAATAAGGGTAGTTGCCACGGTCATTCAAGCGCGAAGCGATTTGCAGCTTCTCAAACATGCCCACAAAACCTTGGGTGTCAAAGCCCGCGTCGGCCATCACCCCAAAGCCCACCCGATCGGCTTCGCGCTCCATGTCGCGCGAAAAATTCAATTGGGTTTGGATGGCCAAGGCCTGCCCCCCCGAGATCATGGCAGTTCCAGCCGTGGGGCTTTTGCTGGCCGCCAAAATGGCCAGCAACATGGCCCCCATGATCAACGGCGACTGCTGGCTTTGGCGCGACATCAAACGGGCAATGTGGCGCTGGGTCACGTGGGTGAGTTCATGCGCCAGCACCGAAGCCAACTCGTGGCGGTTGGACACCGTGGCCATCAAGCCCAAATGCACCCCCAAATAACCGCCCGGCAGGGCAAAGGCGTTGACACTGGGGTCGCGGATCAGGCTCACCTCCCAGGCAAAACGCTGCTGCAACTCGGCCGATAACTCGCCGCGTTCACGCGCGGCCACCATCAAACGCGACCAAATTTGTTGCACTTGCTCGCCCAACAAAGGGTCGTCCAGGTAGTCGGGGTCTTTGTAAATTTCGCGCATGATGCTGTCGCCAATGCGGCGCTCCGACACCAATGAAATGTCCCCCGCGTCGCCCAAACTGGGCAAACGCGATGGCGCCACGCCTTGGGCTTGTGACAAGGGCAAGGGCATGGCCAGCAAGCCCGCGCACAGCGCGGCCGCAGGCGGCACACACCAGCATCGGCGCATCCAGCGGAAGAGGGCAAAGAAGGTGTTCATGACCGTATGATGGCCATGTTACTCCGCGCCTTTGCAGAGGCGCAGCTCAGCAACCCAATTGGCACACACCCGATGTCTGAACTTACCCACTTTGATGCCCATGGCCAAGCCCACATGGTCGATGTGGCGCAAAAGGCCCATACCCACCGCGTGGCCGTGGCCCAAGGCCGCATCCAAATGCTACCCCGCACCCTGGACCTGATTGCCCACGGCAACGCCAAAAAAGGCGATGTGCTGGGCGTGGCCCGCTTGGCCGGCATCATGGCAGCGAAAAAAACCAGCGACCTCATCCCCCTGTGCCATCCCTTGGCCCTCACCCGGGTGACCGTCAGCTTCGAGCTGGAGAACGATCAGCACAGCGTGCTGTGCAAAGCCAGTGCCGAAACCATGGGCCCCACCGGCGTCGAAATGGAAGCCCTCACCGCCGTGCAAGTGGCGCTATTGACGATTTACGACATGTGCAAAGCAGTCGATAGGGGCATGACCATCAACGATGTGAAGTTGATGGAAAAGCACGGGGGCAAGAGCGGGAGTTTTGTGCTGAAACCCTAAACGCTTGCGGACACAGCGCTTTAAAGACCGTAGACAGATTGCAGGCGCGAGCGCCAAGCTGGGGCCTCGCGGTCACCCGCGCGGCAGTGCCATTTTGTTCACCTCGTCCTTGAGGTCATTGATGGCCAGTTTGATCAAGCGGCTCATCTCGTTCAAAGCCTCGCGATGGGTTGGAAACACTTGATGCAAAACATACGAGTCCGGCTCGAGTTTGGAAAATTCATCATGTTCAAGGACGCGATGCAACTGCTCTTGTTCAATCAAATACCAACCACTTTTGATTTCCATGGGCACCTCTTAGTTCGGACACAGGTCAACGGGCTTCGCCAGACTGAATGTATTTTTTAAAGTCTTTGCTCAACTTTTCTTGCGTTTGGGTGTTCAGCACCGCCAAGGGGGGGCGCACGCGCAACCAATCCGCATCTCGATAGTGGGTTGCCATCAGGTATTTGAGTGCCGGCACGGTTGGCATACCTTGGATCATGCGATCAAACGCCTCTAAGCGCTGATCGTCCACCCCAATTTTGTTGCCGGCCACCGAAACCTTTTGGACCCCATCTGATGCAAGCATGCGCGCCATGAGCTCCGGCAGCAAGTTGGCGTAGCTGGACAAACTGGTGCGCAGCCCCAATTTCGCCAGCACAGGGATGTTCATGTCTTGATTGGAAATGACAGGGGTCTTTGGCAGGAAAGAGCGCACCCAGTCCATGGTGTGGCTGGCGTTTTGGCTTTGATCGATCAAGCCTTGGAATGCGCCCACATGTTTGTCCAACAACTCACTGAGCACGCGCGGGTTGAGGTCTGCAGGGCCAGCGTTGGTTTGGGAGGCCAAATACAGCTTGGCGCCCATGGAGCCGACTTTTTGAACGATGTGGCCAAAAAAATTGACCAGCCCTTGATCGGTTGCTTCTGGCCCTGCAGGCGGCGGGGTCAGGATGTAGCCATGCAAACCCAATGCGTGGGCATCGCTAATCAATTTGACGATATCGGTCAAGTTGGCAAAAGCAACGTGCAACAAAATATCTTTGCCCTCAACGCCATGCGCCATCAATTGTTTGACCGCATCCAATCGCTCAGCGGCGTTGAACGAGTCGCCCTCGCCCACATGGCTGAACATGACGACCCCTTGTATGCCTTTGGCACCCAGGGTTTGCACATGGGTGGCAAGTTTGGCGTGGTGAACAAACAGGTCTTCGGTCAAAGGGGTCACCAGTTCGACCCATAAGCCCTGCAGACCGACACCGGCAGTTGCCATGAAAGCTCCTTGATTGGCCACAAAACCCTTGCAACTTTATTGGCGCCCCGATGCCATGGCTAGGGGGAAAGGCTTTAGTGGGCTGCATTATGCGGCCCTTGGCTAAAGGCAGTACCCGGGTGTTTACGGGGGGGCCAGCTGGTTGGCCCTGGGCGTGGGCTCACCTGCGCGGGTGAGCCATTTGGTTTCAGTTGCGCCGCGAGCCCCGTGCTGGCTCGTACAACTCCACCCGGGGTTCGGGCCTGGGCGCAGCGGCAGGTTTTTCTTGCACCGGCGCTTCTCTGCGCTCGTCTCTGACCTCACGCCGAGGCGCGGGCCTGACTTCACGGGGGGGTGGGGGAGGGGCAGATGCTTCAATGCGTGGCATGGTGATGCTTTCTAGCGAGTGAAGACCGTAATGTAACGGAACTGCTTGGGCCCTGTGCGACTCGGCGCAAGGGCCCCCACACCGAGCGAGGCCCCCCGCACAGCCGGGGTGCCTGATGAGAAAGTTTTTTCCGTCATATGGCAGAACTATGATGCCAGCGCTATTTGTTTTGCCTCAGGCAAACGCCATTCCCAATGACCTTACAGCGCACAACCCCCACTTTTTTCTCCTTTTTGGTCTGGCCGTCTTTGATGACCCCCTTTGCTTTCCAAAGTAAGCCATGGCTCCAGGGATGTATTGCTTTGTTGTTGGTATTTTGCGCGGCCCTGCCCACGGCTGTCCAAGCAGCAAGGCCCTTGAACACCGACGACGCGAATGTGGTGGACCCCAAAAGCTGCCAGCTCGAGACCTGGGTGCGCCGCACGCGCAGCAGCACCGAGCAATGGGCCATTCCAGGATGTAACTTTTGGGGCGATGTGGAGTGGTCATTGGGCGGGCAGCAGCGCAGTGAAGACACGCCTTGGGCCTCAGGCTTGTTGCTGGGCCAAGCCAAAAAGCGCTGGCTGCGCTTGAGCGACGGGGATTGGGGCTTCTCCACCACCCTGGGTTTCATCAACACCCAACCCACCAGCGACTTCAATGCCCCCCAGCGCGATGTGTACTTCAACGCGCCCATCACGCATGCTTTGGGACAAGACCGCTTTGTGCACCTCAACCTGGGGTGGATTCAGCACAACCGCGACGGCAGTTCACGCGCCACCTGGGGCCTGGGGGGCGAGTGGCCCTTGAGCCCACGTTTGATCGCCATCTCCGAGGTGTATGCCGAAACCACCACGCCCAGCCAATACCAAGTGGGTTTGCGCTTTTGGGTCAAGCCACAACGTGTGCAAATTGACACCACCTATGGCAATGTCGTGGGCAGCGCCAGTGATCAGCAGTGGATCAGCATTGGCTTGCGCTGGTTGACGCCGGCTTTTCTGCCCTGATCACTGCTCGGCAGCAAAGGCCGCCCCCTTTGCAAATTGACAATCATGGCGGCAGTGTTTCGCTTCACCCAACCGTACCCGTCACTGTCGCTGGGTGATAAGCTCCAGACCCTGGTGCACCGCTGGTGGTGACCCAAGTTTTTTGAAGGCGTATCCCCATGTCCATGCCCTGGGAAGGAATTGTTTCTGCGGATGAAATCGCAGCGTACGAAGCCGCGGGGTTTGGCCGCCCACAGGCCCAGGGCAAACGCCCGGCCCTGCTCATCATTGATGTGCAGTACCGCACCGTGGGCACGCAGCGCCAACCGTTTTGGGAGTCGATCAAAGAGTTCAAAACCTCTTGCGGTGAGGTGGGTTGGAACGCCGTGGACCACATCGCCCCGCTGCTGGCGCTGTTTCGCGAAAAAAATCTGCCGGTGCTCTACCCTTATGTGGCACCCAAAGAGAATTTCGATGTGGGCCGTTTGGCCGAAAAGGTACCCGCTTTGATGGGTGTGGCGGCGCACGGCTACCAATTTGTGCCCGAAGTCGCGCCGCAGCCACATGATGTGCTGCTGCCCAAAAAACACCCCAGTGCCTTTTTTGGCACCCCCTTGGCCAGCTATTTGATCGACCTGCAAGTGGACAGCTTGGTGGTGACCGGCTGCACCACCAGCGGCTGCGTGCGCGGCAGCGTGGTCGACGCCTTTGCCTACAACTTCAAATGCACGGTGCCCATCGAGTGCGTTTACGATCGCAGCGCCACCAGCCACGCCGTCAACTTGTTTGACATGGCGGCCAAGTATGCCGAGGTCAAGCCCGTGGCCGAGGTCATGCAATACATCCGCTCTTTGCCCAAGGCTTCATCATGAAAAAATTTGACAACAAGTTCGACCGCTACCCTTTTTCGCAACTGCCCAAGCGCCCCACCTACAGCTGGCCCAACGGTGCCAAGCTCGCTGTTTACTTTGCGCTGAATGTGGAGGCCTTTGAATTTGGCCGCAACCCCGGCCCCGACTTCACCTCGCTGCCGGCCGCTCCCTTTCACCGGGGGTTTGCCTACCGCGACTATGGGAATCGTGTCGGTATTTGGCGCATCTTGGAGCTGTTCAACCGCTACCAAATTCCGTTGGCCATTTTGACCAACACCAGCGTGTACGACATTTGCCCTGAGGTGCTGGTGCCGTTTCGCGAACGCGGCGACGAGTTTGTTGGCCATGGCCGCACCAACTCCGAGCGCCAAATCGATATGGACGAGGCCACCGAGCGCGCCATGCTGCAAGAGGTGCGCGATCGCTTCATCCAAGAAGAGGGCAAAGCCCCCAAAGGATGGCTGGGCCCATTCATTTCGCAAAGTGCGAAAACGCCCGAGTTGTTGCTGGAGACGGGCTACACCTACCAAATGGATTGGTTTTTTGACGAACAACCCCAGTGGTTTCGCACCGATCGCGGGCCCATCATGAGCGTGCCTTATCCATCGATGGAGCTCAACGACATCCCGGCTTTCATCAACCGGGGCGCCAGCGACGGCGAGTTCACCACCATGATCACCGACGGCTTTAACCAACAACTCGCCGATGGCGAGCGCAACGGATGGCCCCTGGTGTGTGGCGTGTCACTGCACACCTTTTTGATGGGGCAGCCCCACCGTGCCCATCAGCTCAAACTCATTTTGGAACACATGGCCGCACAACGGTCTCGCGTGTGGTTCACCACCCCGGGTGAAATTGCCGACCATGTGTCTGCCCTGCCCGCGGGCACGGTGGCCATCCCCTGAGGTGCCGCCATGGCCGCCACCTCGCCCAGCAAAACCGCCAAGCGCGACGAACCTGAGTTACAGCTTTTCCAGGACCCCAGCACCGACCGCATGGCGCAAATGCTGTTGGTGATGGCCGGGGAGTTGCATGTGCTGCGCGACCGGCTCAAGTGCATGGAGTTTGTGCTCGCTGAAAGTGGTGTTTTGAATGCCACTCAGCTGGACCAGTTCGTCCCCAGCACCGATCAAGCCCAGGTGCTGCAACGTGAGCGCGATGCCTTTGTGTCGCACTTGTTCGAGGTCATGGATGGTCGGGCCAAATCCACTTCGGGGCGCGGCAATCCGCTGGTGCCCCCCACACCAGGGCATGGCGCATGAGCCACTTTGACCGCTCCACCACCGCCTTCCAAGAGTTCATTGGCACCCTGCGCCAGCAATGGGCCAACCAGCTCTATCCGGCCTTGAATAACGAATTCCAAATGGCGGCCCAAGGGCAGGACATCAACACCCCCGAGGAAGCCGGGGCACTGGTGTCTGAGTTGCCGCTCTACCACTGGTTTTGTTTCATCGAACGCCATTACCAGCGCATGAAGTACTCCGACCCCCGCTGGGGCTTGGCCACTGCGCTGGCGCAGCGCCCGGATGCGGTGCAAGCGCGCTTGCACCCGCCCAGCGACAGCGCCGTTTTGAAGCTGGACCCCGAGATGCCTGTGCCTGATTACTACAGCGCAGTGGACATCCACCAACACCCTGGCAACTTGGTGGGGGCGGACTTTGATGGCCTGATGTACCAGGCCAGCGCGACCTCCATCCACCCCAATACGCGCCGCTTTGAAGCGCACGAGCGTTTTGCCACATGGCTCAAAACCCAGGGCAACTTTCACCATGTGTTGAACATGGGTTGCGGTTTTGGCAAATGTGGCTTTCCCATCGCCCGCACTTTTGCGCAAGCGCAGGTCATTGGCATTGATGTGTCGGCGCCTTGCCTGCGCTTGGCCGCCCGCGCCGCTCAAGAAGAGGGCTTGCCCAATGTCCACTTTGTACAAGCCGACGCCGCCCACACCGCTTATGCCGACGGCAGCTTTGACCTGGTGACCTCCACCCAATTGCTGCACGAACTGCCGGCGGATGAAATACACCAGGTGTTGCGGGAGTCTTACCGCTTGCTCAAACCCGGCGGCTTGGTGGTGCACCTGGACTTTCGCGCCCACGCGCCTTGGTTGCGTTTTTTGCTGGAAGGCCATTCGGTGCGCAACAACGAGGGTTTTTTGCCCGCCTTCAACCGCATGGACATGGTTGCCGCGTTTGCACAGGCAGGCTTTGGGGGCTGCAGCATCGAGCCCTTTGCCGAAACAGAAGGCAGCACTGACCCCGACTGGCCTTATTGGCGTTTTCCTTGGACCCTATTTTGGGTCCGCAAACCCGCTTGAGCGTTTGAGGGCCCCAGCAGCGAAGCCCCCGTTGCTTTGGCCAGCTGAGTCGCACAGCGCGTGAACGCGTCAGCGCCTCATTGCCAGGCGCGCAACGCCTGGGTGATCTAGACCCGCATCAACGGCATTCGCCAGGCAGTTGCTTGGCCGGCAGCAAGGTGCCCGCAGGCACAGCCAGGCCATTGGGCAGGGCCACGCCCTCACCCACACAGCGCCACGCCACCACGCCTTGGCTGGGCGGCGCAAACGCGGTGCTGCCATCGGGCAGTGCCGTGGGTGAGGCCCAGGTGCCCAAATAGGGCACCAAATGGAAAAATCCATTGCCCGCCGCTGCGGTGGTTTTGACACTGATCACCCCGGTTTTGGCGTCTACGACCAAGCTGGCCACATTGGCCGTGGCTGCCGGGGCGCTGAAGCCGCTGGCATAGCCCGTGGTACTGGCGTTGGGGTTGCCGCCGTTGAGGTGCTCGACCACCGTGTTTTTGGCCGATGCTGCCAATGACAAGCCCTCACCAACTCGGGCGCGCACCGCGTAATCCAGATAGGCGGGCAAAGCAAATGCCGCCAGGATGCCGATGATGGCGATCACCACCATCAGCTCGATCAATGTGAAGCCCTTTTGGGCTTGAGGTGCTTGCATGATGTCTCCCTGATATCGTTTTGAGAAAAACAATTCTAGGCAGGCATGTCAAAAAGGCAAGCGCCGTGCGGCTCCGCCTTTATTTCAGGTCTTGTGCTGCGGCTGATTTTTTCTGCATGTACTTGCCAATCAAGTACACCGCCAGCCCACCCACCACCGCGGCGGCATAGTGCCACCATGGCGCGGCTTGCACCGTATCCCGCAACAACACATCGCTGACGATGGTTTCACCCCCCACCCAGCCGATCAAACAAGCGCCAAACACGATGATGATGGGAAAGCGCTCCATCATCTTGATCATCAAGGTGCTGCCAAAAATCACCATCGGGATGCTGATGGCCAAGCCCAAGATCAACAAAGTCATGGAACCCTTGGCGGCGGCGGCCACGGCAATCACGTTGTCCAGGCTCATCACCAGGTCGGCGATCAAGATGGTGCGCACAGCGGCCATGAGGGTGCCGTACTCTTTGGCTTCGCCCTCGTCATCCTCTTGTTCGCCGAGCA